>Ga0207684_10000060_pt1 | contig 205816 bp, 195 predicted proteins | sample KBSK5501metaG_FD_184342 | JGI IMG/M metagenome (GOLD analysis project Ga0207684, IMG submission 184342) | Corn, switchgrass and miscanthus rhizosphere microbial communities from Kellogg Biological Station, Michigan, USA - KBS K5-50-1 metaG... | ecosystem: Host-associated > Plants > Roots >... | reverse complement strand
GTGTTACTCACCCGTTCGCCGCTAGGAACTCATCTCCCTTGCGGGAAATGAGCCCTCGCTCGACTTGCATGTGTTATGCGCACCGCCAGCGTTAACCCTGAGCCAGGATCAAACTCTCCGTCCAAAACGGAGGACCCAGAGCGTTCGCCCTGAGTCTTCTCAGACTCTCAGAGTCTTTCCCACTCTTCAGTTGTCAAGGTGCTGGCCCCTCGGGCCGGACGGGCTTCCTACCCCCCTTTTTGGGCGCACGAAACCTGTTCGGCTGAGGAACCTGTGAATGATACCCGCACCGAAGCCGAGTTTGCAAACTCGGCTGTTAAGGCTGGGGGAAGGCCCCTAAAAGGTGCGCCGGCCGGCCATCGCCCTGGCGAGGGTCAGCTCGTCGGCGTACTCGAGGTCGCCGCCGACCGGCAGGCCGTGGGCCGGCCGGGTCACCGTCGCCCCCAGCGGCTGCAGCGCGCGTTGCAGGTACAGCGCCGTCGCTTCGCCCTCGATGTCGGCGTCGGTGGCGATGATCACCTCCGCCACGGCTTCGTCGCGCACGCGGTCGAGCAGCTGCTGGACGTGGATCTGCTCCGGGCCGATGCCGTCGATCGGCGAGATCACCCCGTGGAGGACGAAGTAGAGGCCGCTGAACTCCGCGGTGCGCTCGATGGCGAGGACGTCGAACGCGGACTCGACCACGCACAGGACCGTCGCGTCGCGTCGCGGTGACGCGCAGATCGCGCAAAGACCGCCCTCCGCGATGTTGTAGCAGCGCTCGCAGTAACCGATGCGATCCTTGACCTCCTCTATCGCGGACGCCAGCGCGTCCGCGCGCACACGGTCGACCCGCAGCAGGTGAAACGCAAGTCGCTGCGCCGTCTTGGGCCCGATGCCTGGCAGCCGCGAGAGCTCCTGGATCAGCCGCTCCAGCGGTTCGGGAAGCAGCGGCATCGCGCTAGACGAGTCCGGGCGGAAGTCCCAATCCGGAAGCCATCGACTGCATCTTCGCCGAAGCCATCTCTTTGGATTTCTCCATCGCTTCGTTGACCGCGGCGACGACGAGGTCCTGCAGCATCTCTGGGTCGCCGGCCGCCTCGGGGTCGATGCGTACGGACACCAGCTTCTGCGTGCCGGTCGCCACCACGGTGACGGCGCCGCCGCCGGCGGTCGCCTCGACGGTCTCCGACTCGAGCTCTTTCTGGATCCTGGTCATCCGGTCCTGCATCTGCTGCACCTGGCGCAGCATCTTCATCGGGTCCTTCATTCGGAGATCTCCTTCACCCTCGTGACGCGGCCGTCGAAGCGTTTCACGATCTCGCGCACGAAGGGATCATCCTCCGGGCTGGCCGGGCGCGAAGAAGGCTTCGCGGGCTCGGCTTCGCGCAGCCGGTAGTCGATCCTCACCTCGTCGCCCAGCCACGCGCGCACGTGCGGCACCAGCTGCGCGGACTGCTCCTGCGCTTTCTTGTGGTGGAACCCGTACTTGAACCAAAGCACCAGCACCGAACCGTCGACCTCGGGTTGGGCGTCGAGATACACGGCCCGCACAGTGCGGTTGAGCTTCTCGAGCACCTCACTCCACCCAGTAACGGGCACGGAGTTCTTCACCTCCCCGCTCGTCGAGGAGGGGACGGAGCGAAGCGCCGCCGGAGGGGAGGGCGTCTCAGGAACAGCCGCCGGAGGGGAGGCTGTCTCACCGGACTTCACCTCCCCGCTTGTCGGGGAGGTGGCGGCGCGAAGCGCCGCCGGAGGGGAGGATGTCTCTACGGCAGCCACAGAAGGAGGCACATGCATGTCGCTGCTTTCCACCGCCAGCCTCGCCAGCGTGGCCTCGACCAGGAACCGCGGCTCCGCGTGCCGGCGCACCTCTCCGTCCAGGTGCAGCAGCGCGTCGAGGACGCTCGACAGCCGCCGCGCCGTCGCCTGGTCGTGCCTGCCGAGCGCGGCGACCAACCGGTCCCTGCACCCTTCCATCAACCCCCGCACGACCTGCCGCAGCTCCGCCCCCACCGAGTAGACGCGGTTCAGCTCCGCCAGCGCCTCCGCGGCGCGGCCCGCGAGGACGTCGTCGAGCAGCGCATCGAGCAGTCGAGGATCGGCGATGCCGAGGAGCGATCGCGCCGACTCGAGCGATATCGGCCCGCCTAGGGGGGGCGCGGCGGGACCGGGCTCTGCCGGGCCCGCCGCAAGGGGGGCATGCTCCCCCGCAAATTGAGCCAGTGGCACCAGCTGATCGAGCAGCCCGACCGCGTCCCGCATCGACCCCTGCGCCGTGCGCGCGATCAGCTGCATCGCATCCGCGTCGACCAGCACCTTCTCCGTCTTCGCGATGTGCGTCAGGCGGCCGACGATCTGCTCTTCGCTGTGGCGCCGGAACACGAACTGCTGGCAGCGTCCGATGACGGTCAGCGGGATCTTCTGCGCGTCCGTCGTGCAAAGGACGAAAACGACGTGAGCCGGCGGCTCCTCGAGCGTCTTCAAGAGAGCGTTGAAGGCAGGCTCGGTGAGCATGTGCGCCTCGTCGATGATGTAGACCTTGTACGGGCCGAGCGCCGGCGCGAGGTTGACCTTCTCGCGTAGGTCGCGGATCTCGTCGATGCCGCGGTTGGAGGCCGCGTCGATCTCGATCAGATCGAGCGCCGCTCCCGCCGTCACCTCGACGCACGACTCGCATTTGTTGCACGGCTCGGCCGAGTCGCGCGGCCTCCCAGTGCAGTTGAGCGCCTTCGCCAGCAACCGGGCCGCGGACGTCTTCCCGGTACCTCGCGAACCGCTGAACAGGTACGCGTGCGCCACGCGGGCAGAGATGATCGCCCCCTGCAGCGCCCGCGACGCCGCCTCCTGGCCCACGAGGTCGCCAAAGGTCTGGGAGCGGTACTTGCGGTAGAGAGACTGGTACTCAGGCATTTTCAAATGTGGTCGCGCACCCCCACCTCGATCGAAGACCCCCAGCACGCACCGCGGCTCGCGACTCGGGCAAGGATGGCTGCGGCACCCCCAGGTTTCTCCTTACCGCTGCTTCCTTCCGGACCTGACGGGGTTCGGAGACCCGAGCTGCGCAGGTCCCGACCTTCAACGACGCTTGCCGTGGCCGGTTCTGAGAACCCAGACCTCAGCGATGGAATTCGGTCCGGCTAAGGCGGATTGCCGGTTCAGGGTACCGCCAGCACCCCACTTAGCGCGACCAAAGCAAGTGTACCCGGCACTTCAGAAAGAACCCGACGCGGATTTCAATCAAGGCACCACGCCCACTTAGCGCGACCAAAGCAAGTGTACCCGGCACTTCAGAAAGAGCCCGACGCGGATTTCAATCAAGGCACCACGCCCACTTAGCGCGACCACCACGAAGTTTACCCGGCCCCTGTCGCGGCGACCGACCGCCGCGAGGCCCACGCCAGGTGCACGTACGTGGCGACCGTCGCCACCGGGATGACGATCTCCGCCCCCGCCAGCAGCGCGCTCGCGTCCTGGTGCAGCCCGCGGAGCAGGCACACCCCGCCGACCAGGACGAGGATGAGCACGGTCGACACCTGGCCGGTCAGCGTGTGCCGCAGCTCCGGCCTCCGGCCCATGAGAATCAGCACCCCGCCGCCGAACGCCGGCAGCAGATACCGGGCGACGATGACGAGCGCGAGCCACAGCGGAAGCGTTCCGCCCAGCGCGAGGCCGATGCACAGCGCGCCCGCGAACAGGCCGTCGACGACCGGGTCGAACCCGCCGCCGAAGTTGGTCGGCGACCCGACCCGGCGGGCCACGGTGCCGTCGACGAGATCGCTGAGCCCCGCCAGCGCCACGACCACCGCCACGGCGGCGAACTCCCCCCGCACCGCGAAGTAGAGAGCCGGTCCCGCGAGGTAGGCGCGGGCGAGCGTCACCTGGTTCGCGAGTCCGGGCACGAACGCGCCGGCGGCCGCGACCACGATGAGCCACCCCAACACCAACGGGTCGCCGCCGGCCAGCACCCACAGCGAGCCGGCGGCAAGCCAGACCAGCGCCGCGCCGGCACCGACCCTGGAGAAACGCACTGGGATCAGTGTGGCGAAGGAGTCGGAGAAGCCGCCGGCGACGGTGAAGGCGACGGCGACGGCGGCACGTAGGGCGCCTCGCCCGGGTAGGGATTCGAGCCACACGGCAGATGCGGCTCGCCGAACCCCTTGAGGAATATCTCCTGGTAGCCGCCCGTCGCGACGTAGCCACCGTCGTACGTGCACACCTGTCGCGTCACGACGCCGCCCGGCTGCTTCCACATCGCCGGCCACGGATGCTTCGAGTAGTACTCCTCGAGGAACGGCTTCCAGACCGAGACGCCGACGTTCTCGCCGAACAGCACCGAGGTCGGGCACTGCCACCCCGAAGGCGGGAAGTTCGTGGCCAGGTACGCGAATCCGGAGTTGCATGTTGCCCCGGCGTTGATGTGCATCAGCGATGCCGCGACCGCGAGGTTCGGCGTGTAGCCGATGAAGATCGACCCGGTGTAAGCCTCGGTCGTGCCCGACTTGCCCGCGACCGGCTTCGACCCGAGCCCGCCGAGGTAAAGCTTCACCGGGCCGCGCATCAGGTCGGTCATCACGTAGCCGAGCTCCGGCGTGATCACCTGGACGTGGCCGAAGTTCGGGTTGAACGCCTCGAGCACCTTGCCGCTCGCGTCGGTGATGCGGAGGATCCCGCGCGGCGCGATCCGGTAGCCGCCGTTGTCGAACGCGGAGTACGCCGCCAGGTGCTCGGCCATCGAGATCGCGTCGTGGCCGAGCGTCGTGGCCACTCCGTCGGGATTCTCGATCTTCGCGCTCACGCCCAGGTTGTGGAGGAGCGACACCACATGGTTGCCCCCCGTCTGCGAGTAGGTCCAGAGCGCGGGCAGGTTTCGCGAGCGCGCGAGCGCGGTGCGCAGGGAGATATAGCCCTGGCTCTTGCCGTCCCAGTCACTGAACTTGTGACCACCTATCACGTTCGTCTGGTCGTCGAGAAGCGTGGCCGGCGTGACCAACCCAGCCTGCAGCGCGGTCGCGTACGTGTAGACCTTGAACGACGAGCCGACTCCGCGCCACCCCAGCGGGTCGACCCCGGTCAGGTTGATCTGGCCCCGGATGGCGGCGCTGTTGTAGTCCGCGCTGCCGACCATGGCGAGGATCTGACCATCGCTCGGGTTCATGACCAGCATCGCGCCCGTGTTCACCCCGCGCTTCGCGTACGCGCGAACCCCGCTCCTCACCCACTTGTTGGCCATCGCCTGCGTCGTGAGATCGAGCGTCGTCGTGATGGTCAGCCCGCCCTCGTACAGGGCCAGGTCGCCGTACTTCTTCTTCACGTACTTGACGATGTAGTCGACGAAGTGCGCCGTCAGCGCCGGATGGGCCGCGGGCAGCGCCTTGCGCGCCGCGATCATCCTGGTGACCAGATCGCTGGAGTAGATGTTCTCGGCGGTCGCGCCCGTGATGTCGCCAACAGCGACAAGGCTGTCCAGGACCTGGCGCCATCGAGCCTTCGTGGCGTCCAGCTGGTCAGGGGTCCCGAACGGGTCGTACTCGCTCGGCGCCTGGGGCAGCCCGGCGAGAAAGCTCGCCTGCGCCCACGACAGCTGGCTGGCGTGGACCTGGAAGTACGTCTGCGCGGCCGCCTCGGCACCGTACGCGCCGTTGCCATAGTTGATCGTGTTGAGGTAGAGCTCGAGTATCCGCTGCTTGGTGTAGCGGCGCTCCATCTCCTCCGCGAGCAGCAGCTCACGGAACTTGCGGCTCACGGTCCGGCTCTGCGCCTCCTCCGTGTCGAGGACGTCGTTCTTGACCACCTGCTGCGTGATCGTCGACCCGCCCAGCGCCGAGGTGTGGTGGGTCAGGTTGTAAACGATGGCGATCGCCAGGCGCCTGTAATCGACGCCCGAGTTGTTGTAAAAGGTGCGGTCCTCGGTGGCGATCGTCGCCGCCTGCAGCTTCAGGGAGATCTTGCTCAGCGGCACCACCGTGCGGTTCTCGTGATAGAGCGCCTCGATCAGCCTGCCGTTGCGGTCGACGATGCGCGTGGTCTGCTGCAGGTTGGACGTCTGGATGGCGTCGATCGAGGGCAGGTCGCCCGCGAAGTAGTCGACCACCGCAATCGTCGCCCCAGTGCCGACCAGGGCGCCGGTCGACATCACCATCAGGGTGACGAGCGCGAAGCGCAGCAGTCGGGGCTGGGTGGGCGCTAGATGGGCGGCCATGGCTCGGCGATTTCGCGCACGCGCGCGTTGCCGTTTCTGCGGAGCGGTCAGGCGGGACCTCCAGGACGCTTACTGCGACGTTGGCTACGTTCGGTGCGCGGAGTTTACCGAAGTCCCAGCGCTTCGGCCCCCTGATCGGCCAGGCCGAAGATCGGGTTGCCGAGGAGCCCGTAAGCGGCGATCACGAGGCAGAACACCGTGGCCCCCGCGGTCGAAAGGGCCGTCACCACCGGCAGCGCGGCGGCCGCTCCCCGCCTCGACTCCTCGGGCGGACTCTGCATATAAAGGACGCGCAAGGTGCCGACCGCGGCGGCGATGCTCATCACCGAACCCAGCAGCGCCAGCCCCAGAAGCACGAAGCTCCCGTTCTGGGCCAGCGCGGCGGCGACCGCGAGCTCGCCGAAGAAACCCGCCAGCGGCGGCGCACCGGCCAGCGAGAGCATCGCCAGGGCGACGCCGGCTGTCCGCAGCGGGCGCACCGCGCCCAGGCCCGCGATCGCGGGTTCGCCGGCATCGGCCCGGCCGAGCAGCGCGGGTCCGCACGTGGCCGCGATCGCGAACGCGCCCAGCAGGAAGAGCGAGGCCGCGATGCCGGACCGGAAATGCGTGGCGAGTCCCGCGGCGATCCAGCCCAGCTGCCCGACCGCCAGGTAGGCCAGCCGCGGCCGCGGCGAACGCACGGCCAGCGCGCCGGCGCCCCCCGCCACGATCGCGAAGCCGGCGATGACCTCCGCCCAGAGGGTGTACGCGGCTGGGATCGGCGACAAAGCAGCGACGACCTTGATGGCCACGGCCGTCGCCGCCAGCGCGGTAAGGCCCATCACGAGCCCGGCGCCCAGCGGCGACGCACCAAGCCCGACCGTCAGGCCCGCGACGTGGAACGGCGCCAGCCCAGCACGGATGGCGAGCCCCGCGGCCAGCAGCAGGACCGGCAGCGCCAGCGCGATCGTCGGCGCCCGGCTGACGAGCACGTCGCGCATGGCGACCAGGTCCGCGTTGCCGGTGGTCGCGTAGAGGAACGCGAAGCCGAAGAGCACCAGCCCGCTGGCAACACCGCCCACGAGGAGCAGCCGCAGCGCCAGGTCCGGGCGCCGAAGCGAAACCAGCACCACCGCGGCGGCCGCGGCCAGCTCGAGTCCGGCCCACAGGCCGAGCACGTCGGCCGCCGACGACGCGACCATCACCCCGAACGCCGCCAGCAAGGGCATTGCGAGCCCGATGTGCATCGAGTCCTCGGAGGGCCAGTCCGCCGCCGCGAGGGCGAGCCCCGCCGTGAGGAGTACCGCCGCCTTCGCGAACAGAGCGAAGCGGTCCTGCACCAGCGCGCCGCCGAAGTAGCTCGTGAGGGACGCGCCCGCCCAGAGCTCGACGCCAAACGCGACCAGAACCAACAGCGCCGCCGCGGGCGGCAGGTACGCGCGCGAGCCGCGAGGGAACCAGCCGAAGCGGCCGCCCAGCAGGATGCCGATCGCCGTCGCGACCACGATGGCTTCGGGCACCAGGACCGCGTACCTCACGGCGAGGCTCCGGGGATGGGCAGCGTGTAGCTGGAAGCGAGGTCGGACACGCCCGCCGACGTCTGGAGGATGAACCCCGGGTCGAACAGAGGCGTGTCTGTGCCCGGGATCTTCGGTCCGCCCGGGAAGACCCCGACCCACAGCAGCGCGCCGGCCAGGATGCCGAGGTACCACGTCTCACCGAGCGAGGAGTCCGAAACGCCTGGCGCGTCGGGGTTGGGCGCCCCGAAAAGGACGCGCCCGACCAGCACCGCGAGGGCTACGGCAACGACGGCGAGGCCCGCCGCCACGGCGAAGCCCCCGACGGGCTGGTTCTTCATGGCACCGAAGAAGGTCATCACCTGGGCGCTGAACGACGCGAGTACCGGCACGCCCAACAGCGCGAACGCGCCAAGCGTCATCAGCCAGGCAAGGTTCGGCATTCGTGGCGCGAGCCCGCTCAGGAGACGCAGGCTTCGGGTCTGGGCACGCTCTGACACCGTCGCGCACACACCGGCGATCAGGGCCGCCGCAAGCCCGCCCGTAAAGAGGCTGAGCACGCTGCCGGCGATGCCGAGCGGCGAAACCGCCGCGATGCCCAGCACCGTCAGGCCGCCCGGGACCATCGCGAGATAGGCGCCGGCGTGCCGGAGGTCGAGCGAGCGCAGCGCGGCCAGGCCGGCGTAGCCGACAGTCAGCGCCGCCAGCGCCGCGAGCACCGGTGAAAGGAGGTGCGCCGCCGCGGGCTCTCCCCCGATGACGACGCGCAGGATCAGGAACGCGCCGAGGCGCGAGGCCGCGCCGGCGATGACGATGGTGACGCCTGGAGGCGCCTCCGCCAGCGCGTCGCGCAGCCAGCCGTGGAGCGGGAACAGCGGCAGCCGGGTCGCGGCGGCCACGATCACGGCGACGCTGACGCCGAGCTGGATCCGCGAGGACAGCCTGGTCTGGAACAGGGTGTCCATGTCGAAGGTGCGGCCGCCCGTGGCCGCGTACAGGGCAAGCACGCCGACCAGCAGCGCCGCGGTGCCCAGCCCCCAGTAGCCGATCAGCCTCCATGACGCGGCCGCTCGGCGCGGACCGCCCCATCCAAGGATGAGCAGGGCGAGCGGCACGATCGATGCGCCCCAGAAGAGCACGAGCACGAACATGTCGCGGGCGACGATCGCGCCCGTGATCGACGACTCGGCCAGCAGCAGAAGCGCGAAGTGGGAGCGCACCCGCTCGCGGACGCCGAGGGAGGCGAGCATCGCGGCGATGCCGACCAGGCCTGACAGCATCAGCATCGCGATGCCCGGACCGTCGACGCCGAGGTGGTAGGTCACGCCGATCGCGGGCAGCCAGGGGAGCTTCTCCTCGTACTGCATCGTCGGCAGGAAGTTCTCGAACTGGTTGTAGGCGATGAAGAGGATGAACATCGTGCCGAGGTTCGTGAAGAAGGCGATCTGCTTCACCAGCGTGTCGTAGCGGCCGCGAGGGTTGGGCATGAGCCCGATCGCGATCGCGGCGACGACCGGGACCCAGATGAGCAGGCTCAGCAGGAACGCCGACGAGAAGATGCCGGCGCCGACGGTCTGCGTCGTGATCGCGATGAGCGTCATCGCGCGATCCCCGGCGCGGCCAATCCGATCGCCAGGGCGAGCACGACCGCGAGGGCGATGACGATCGCCAGCCCGGGCACGCGGCCGGCCGACTGCACCAGGTCTCCTGTCGCGGTCACGAAGCGACCCAGCGCGCCGTCACCTGCCGGGATCCAGTCGCCGACCCGCCGCGCGATGTCGGTCGACGGCGACACCAGGAATCTCACTACTACGTAGAGGACCGCGTCAGCGGCGCGACCCAGCCAGCGGTCCACGAACGCGGACAGGCCCAGCGCTCCATCCCGCCCGCGAGCGAAGGGAATCGCCGCCACGACCAGGCCGATCGCCGCCAGCGCCGCCCACACCACGATGGCCGCCGCCGGGGCGGCCGGATGCTTGAGCAGGTCGAGGAACTGCAGCCAGCCGGCGACCAGCGAGGCGACGGCCAGCGCCGCGCCCGCCACCACCAGCCAGAACGGAAAGCCGAGCGCGCCTTGCGGCTCCCGCATGCGCTCCGGGTCGAAGGTGCGGCGCCGCCGCAGCTCGCCGAACGAGGCGCCGAAGAAGACGCGCAGAGCGCCGACGGTCAGCAGCACGACCGCCTCGCCCAGCGCGTACCCGAGCCGGCTTCGCGACGACACTCCGTAGGCCAGCGCGCCCGTCGCCGAGACGCCGATCACCAGCGCCGAAAGGAGCAGCGCGACCGAGCTTGTGCGCATGCGCCGCCACGCCTCGCCCATCTCCGCCAGGTCGTCGGTACGCATGGCTCCGGCGACGGCCGAGATCGCGAGCACCGCCGCCGACCTCGCGGGCGCCGCCGCAAGCACGGCGGCCACGCCGGCGATCGCGTAGGCCGCGGGCTTGTGCAAAGCACCGTTGATCACGACCGCAGCGCCGACAGCGGTCACCGCCGAGCCCGCGAGCGTGACGATCCGCCGCGGCTCGTTGCCGAACAGGCTGAGGACCCCCGCGATCAGCGCGGCGACCGCGCAAGCGACGAGCATCGCGCGCATCGTCTGCGCATTCGAGGCCGAGAAGATCGGGTCCAGGCGGTAGAGGACGACGATCGCGACCACCGACCACGCCGACTGCACGACCGCGACGGCGGCGGGCGGAGCGGTGACTGCTGTTCGCGTGAGCCACGTGACGAAAGGCCAGAGGGCGAGCCGGCCCGCGACACCGACGAAGAGGAGCACCGAGCCGACCACGATCGACCGCACCGTCCAGCCCGGGTTGGTGTGGAGGATCGACAGCAGCCCGTTGAACGACACCACGCCATAGCGCGCGTAGAACCAGGCGATTCCGCTCAGCAGGACCAGGTCGGTGAAGAACGGAAGCGCCAGCGCGAGCCGCGCGCGAGCGGCGGCCCCTTCGACGCCCCAGCGATGACCGAGCAGCATGTAAGTCACCGCGCCGCCGAGAGCCCAGAAGCCGAAGAGCTCGGCCAGGTCCCAGCTGAGCATGATGCCGGAGCACGCGACCAGCAGCAGGGTGAGCAGGGCGTGGAAGCGCGCCGCACCTGGCTCGTTGCGGCCCATGAGCTGATGCCAGCCGATGGCGGCGATCATGCAGACCTCGATCACAAGCAGCGCGACCACCTGCAGGCGGTCGGCGTGCATGACGAGGTCGATCGAGAAGGTCTGGAAGTTCGCCGGCCCGGAGAACGCGACCGACATGGTCACGTACTTGTAGGTCGCGATGAACGACCCGCCCTTCTTGATCAGGCCCAGGGCGACCAGAAGGGTCAGCAGCAGGGTGACGACGGTGCCGAGCATCGCCGTCGCCGACGCCGAGCGGCGCGTGCGCACGCTCGACACGGCGAGCACGAACGTGGCCAGCGGCGCCACGAGCAGCATGGGCACCGCCCACTGCAGCGCCGCCACCGGGTCGAGCGAGAAACCCGACGACCGCGCGCCTGAAGCCGCCCCCGACGCCGCCGCCAGCATGCCGCCGGCGAGCGCGAACAGGCTCAGCGAGCGCCCTCCCTACCCGCGATGCCCAGGCCGAGCGCGAGCAGCGCGACCGAGGCGATGGCGAGCAGCACCGCGAACTCCTGGCCGAAGAGGTGCGGTCCGCCGGCCGCCGCGAACCGCGCCACGCCGACGAACGCCACCCCGGCGCCGGCAAAGATGAGCGGGATGCCCGCGAGCGCCGCCGCGAGGTCGCGGCGCCAGACGGCCGTGAACACCCCTGCCGCGAGCAAGCCCGCGGCGACAAAGAAGACCGTGACCAGGCTCGCGCTCAACGGCTGCGCTCCCGGGCGCGCCACAACGCGGTCCCGCCGACCAGGCTCACGAGGACGAGGATCGCGACCGCCTCGGTGGCAAACGCGTCACGCGCAAACAGCAGCTGGCCGACGTCCGACGCGCCGAAAGTCTCGGTGAAGGCCTTCGCCTGCGCGAAGCTTCCACGGAACGCGGCGAACGCAAGCAGGGCGAGCAGCACCCCCGCGGCGACGGCCCCGAGCTGGCGCCAGGCCGCGCCCACGGTCGCCTCGATCGCGCGATAGCGAGGACCGGCTACTAGCGCCGCGCAGCCGAGGTAGCAGACAAGCGCCACGAGCGCGGCGAACCCGGCCCCTAGCGAGACGTAGATGCCGGCCAGCCCGATCCCGGAAACCGCAAGCGCCGCGCCTCGCCGCCCGCGCCCCGCGAGCAGAGCGACTCCAAGACCCCCGATGACCGACACGCCGGAGGACGCGTAGAAACCAATCGCGTGGAGGGAGTCCATGGACACTCCGTGTGAGTTAAGCGGCGATCCGCCGGGTTTCGGCTAGGCCCCCGGCTCGCGCCAAGCATACAGAATGCCGGCTGCGGCAATGGCCGCGGCCGACAGCGCCGCAAGCACGCCGCCGAGCTCAGGCGAGGCCGTGAAGGAGGCGGCGACAAAGGCGGCGAGGGCGAGCCCAAAGGCCACCGCGACGGTCGCTCCCGCAACCCGCGGCACCTCCCATCGCGCGAGGGCTCGCGACAATGTCCGCATGGCCGCAGTATCGCAGGGGCTGCTCGAGTTCGCGAACCACTTCCGGCAACCGGGAGCGCCCGGGATCGAGGTGGTGCAGACGGAGCGTTACCGGCTGACCTTGCAGCCCGACAACCCGTTGCCCGGCCCCAACAGCGTGACGTGGATCCGCTGCGAGGGAGCCGGCGCCGACACAGTGATCGAGGAGGTGCGCGGCCTGGTGGCACCACGGCGACTGCCGGTGATGTGGATCCTGGATCCCCAGACCCGGCCGGCGGACTTCGCGACCTGCCTGGCGGCCCACGGCGTGCATCCCGAGCCTCACTCGCCCGAGGTCGCCGTGATGGTCCTCGGCGCCGAAGCGCGGCTCGAGCATCCCCCGATCGAAGGCTTCGAGATCCACGACGCGCTGGCCGACGCACAGACCTTCCGGACGGCGGACGCCGTCAACGCCGAGTCGTTCGGCGAGTCACCGCGCGGACAGACGCCGGAGCAGCTCGCCGCCCTGGAGCGGCGCCGCCACAACCAGATCGCCGCGGGCCACAGGCGCGTGCTCCTGGCCACGATTGAGGGCGAGCCGGCCGGGAGCGCGGGCCTGAACCTCTATCCGCCGCACGGCGCGATCCTCAACGGCGGCGCGGTACGCGAGAAGTTCCGCGGCCGCGGCGTCTACCGCGCGATGGTCGCCGCGCGCCTCGCCATGGTGCGCGAGAGCGGCGCGCCAGGCGTCTCGGTGTGGGGCGGCCCGATGTCGAAGCCGATCCTGGCGAGGCTCGGTTTCGAGACGGTGGGATGGCGCCGCTTCTACCCCGACAGGAGCGCGGTCTAGGCGAGCGACTCGACCCACGCTCGGTGCAGCGAGCCGTACTGGCCGGCGCCGTCACGCAGCTCAGATGGTTCGCCGTCCTCGACGATCCGGCCCGCGTCGATGACCAGGACGCGGTCGGCGATCTCGACCGTCGACAGGCGGTGGGCGATGATCACGGCGGTCCGGCCGCGGAGCAGCGTGCGCAGCGCGCGCTGCACCAGCCGCTCGGAGGGCAGGTCGAGCGACGACGTCGCCTCATCCAGGATCAGCACGCGCGGGTCGGCCAGAAAGGCCCGTGCGAACGCGACGAGCTGGCGCTGGCCCGACGACAGCCGCACACCGCGCCGCCGCACGTCAGTGTCATATGCGTTCGGCATGGCGGCTATGAAGTCGTGCGCGCCGATGGCGGTCGCCGCCTCCTCGACCTGGCTCTGTGTGGCTTCGGGCCGCCCAAACCTGATGTTGTCGCCCACCGTGCCGGAGAAGAGAAAGCTCTCCTGCGTGACCATGGCGATCGCGCGGCGGAGGTCGGCGACGGCAACTGAGCGCAGGTCGTGGCCGTCCAACGTGACCCGCCCCTCGCTCGGGTCGTAGAAGCGCGCGATGAGGCGCGCGATCGTGGTCTTGCCGGCGCCGGTCTCCCCCACCAGGGCCACGACCTGACCGGCCGGAATCCGGAGGTCGATGTCGTGCAGGACCGGCTTGTCGCGGTAGGCGAACGTCACGTGCTCGAAGGCAACGGCGCCTTTCGCCTCCTCCAGCGCGACCGGCGATCGCGGCTCGGGCACCGTGGGCGCCTCCTCCAGCACGCCCGCCAGCTTCTCGAGGGCGGCTCCCGCGGCCTGGAACACGTTGTAGAACTGCGACAGCTCCTGCAGCGGGTCGAAGAACTGGCGCAGGTAGAGGACGAACGACGTCAGCACGCCGAGCGTCAGGTCGCCCTGCGCGAACAGGTACCCGCCGTACAGGAGCACCGCGGCGGTGGTGAGGCGGCCGAGCAGGTTGATCGCGGGCCCGAACGTCGAGACCAGTCGGTTCGACCAGATGTTGGCGTCGCGGTAACGGCCGTTGACGTCCTCGAAGATCTCCTGGTTGCGCGGCTCGCGCCGGAATGCCTGCACCGCACGGATGCCGCCCAGCGACTCGACGTACTGGACGATGACCAGCACCACCGCTCTGCGCACGGCGCGATAGGCGCGCGCGGAGTTGACGCGAAACCAGTAGGTCAGGGCCACGACCACCGGCATCGCGACCAACGCCAGGAGGCCCAGTCGCACGTCGAGGTTGATCAGGATCGCGCTGATCGCCACCACGGAGATGAGCGACGTGATCACCGAGGTGAGGCCCGTTGCCAGCAGCTCTTGCAGGGCGTCGATGTCGGACGTGAGCCGGGAGATGATGCGCCCCGACGTGTAGCGCTCGTAGAAGGAGATGGACAGCTGCTGCACGTGCGCGAAGAGCATCCGGCGCAGGTCGAAGAGGATGTCCGCGCCGGCCTTGCCGGACACCCGCAGGAACGCGTAGTTGGCGACCGCGTTGACGAGCAGCGCCACGAGCAGCACGCCGACGACCTCGGCCAGCGTCGCCAGGTTGCCTCGCCCGCCGGGCCGGATGCCGCGGTCGATGCCGAGACCGACGAGGTACGGGATGGACAGGTACGCGGACGAGCGGACGGTGATGAGCACCGCCGCGAGCGCGATCTGCCGGCGGTAAGGACTGGCCAGGGCCGCCAGCAGGCGCCGGCTGCGCCGCCGCAGCAGGCCCGCGACCGTGGGCGAGAACTCGTCGACCTCCTCGGAGGCGACCCCACGCCACGAATCGGCCCGCACCGCGCTCACGCCGGCACCTCCTGGTATTCCTGCGAGAGCAGGGCGCGGTACAGCTCGTTGGAGCGCATCAGCTCCGCATGCGCTCCGACGGCGACGACGGTTCCCTCGTCGATCAGGGCCACGCGGTCGGCGAGGGCCAGCGTCGAGGGGCGGTGCACGACCAGCAGCCCGGTCGCGCCTTCGAGGACGCGCGCCAGCGCCTCCTCGATCACCGCCTCGGTGTGCACGTCCACGGCGGACAGCGGATCGTCGAGGATCAGCACCGGCGGCGAACCGAGCACCGCGCGGGCGAGCGCAAGGCGCTGCCGCTGGCCGCCTGACAACGTGTAGCCCTGCTCGCCAACGCGCGTCTCCAGGCCCCAGGGCAGGTCCCACACAAACTCCGCCTGGGCGACGTCGAGCGCCCGCTTCAGCTCCTCGTCGGAGACGACGGGGCGGCCCATGACGAGGTTCTCGTGCACTGAGGCGGAGAACAGGATCGGGTCTTCGAAAGCGACGCCGACCTGCGCCCGCAGCGAGCGCAGGAGGATGTCGCGCACGTCCACGCCGTCCAGCAGGACGCTGCCTTCGCTGACGTCGTACAGGCGAGGCACGAGACAGGCGAGCGACGTCTTGCCGCTGCCGGTGCGCCCGACCAGGCCGACGGTCTCGCCCGGCTCGACCACGAGGTTCAGGTCGCGCAGCACCCATTCGTCCGACTTCGGGTACTTGAAGCCGACGCCGCGGAACTCGAGCCGGCCACGAGGGCGATCGATGGCTCGCGCGTGTGGCCTGTCGGCGATCTCCGGGCGCGCGTCCAGCACCTCGCTCAATCGCTCCGATGCGGTGCGGCACTCCTCGCTCATCGAGAGCACCCAGCCGATGGCGTCCATCGGCCAGATGAGCATGAACACGTAGTTCATGAACGCGACGAGGCCGCCGATCGTGAGGCTGCCCTGGACGACGTTGACACCGCCCAGCAGCAGCACGCCGACCAGCGAGAGGTTCGGCAGCAGGTTGAGCTCCGTCCAGACCTCGGCCCGCGCCCGCACGCCCTGGAGGCTCGTGGCGCGGATCAGGCGCGCCTCATCGTCGAAGCGCTTCTGCATCAGCGGCATCCGGCCGAACGCCTTGATGATGCGCACGCCGGTCGCCATCTCCTCGATGGTGGTGGTCAGGTCTCCGGTCAGGTCCTGCAGCCGGCGCGCGATGAGCTTGTACCGGTCGTGGAACCTGTTGCTGAAGATCGCGATCGGCAGCATGAAGAGGACGACGAGGAGGGCGAGCTGCCAGTCGAGCTGCAGCATCAGCACGAGAACGACGGCAAACGTGCCCACCGTCTGCAGGAACCACACGAGGCCGAAGCCGACGAACCGGCGCACCGTGCCGATGTCCGCGATCGCCCGCGACAGGAGCTGGCCTGACTGCCAGTTGTCATGGAACGAGACTTGCAGTCCCTGCAGGTGGGCGTAGAAGTCGTTGCGGAGGTCGGTCTCCATCCGGTACGAGGCGACGCCCGTGAAGTGGCGGCGCAGCACGATAAGGAAGAACTCGAGGACGCCGATGGCGATCAGGAGCGCGGCCGTCGCCGCCAGCTGCGTCTTCTCGTGATGGGTGATCGGCCCGTCGATGATGTACTGGATCACCTTCGGGATCGACGCCGCGGCGGCGAGGCTCCCGATCTGGGAGAGTCCGAAGATCAGGACGAGGCCGGCGTACGGCCGCAGATAAGGTAGGTAGCGCCTCAGCGCCAGCAGGCCCACGAAGAACGATCCTCTTTGCTAAAGCGGGGGGCTTGGGGAGTCGATCAGTCTACGGCTTAGCCGGCGAGATCCCTCATCGACACCACGCCGACGACTTTTCCCCCCTCGACCACGGGCAGGTGCCTGAAGCCGTTGTCGAGCATCGTCTTCAAGGCCTCGTCGGAGTCCGCGTCCGGCGTCACCGTCTTCGGGTCCTGCGTCATCCACGAGACAATCTCGTGTCGCGCCGCGTCGTGCGAGATCGAAAGGGCGCGCACCGTGTCGCGCTCCGTGAAGATGCCCAGCAGGCGATCGCCGTCCATCACGAGCACCGAGCCGATCCGGTGCTGGGCCATCACGGCCACGGCCTCGCCGACGGTGTCGTCCGGATTCACGGTGTGCAGACGGGTCGCCATGACCTCCCGCACCTGGCCCACGGCACCATCCTATGCCTGAACCGGAAAAGCGGCCAGTAGGGCGGTGGCGCCAACGACCGCGACCGTGACGGCGGCGTCGGCGCGCGCGACGGGACGTCCGCGGCGCCACGCTAGCGAGAGGGCGAGCATCGCCCCCACGCCCACACACTTGACGAGGAGCACCGACCCGTAGGCGGTCGTCCAGAGGTCGCTCACGTCGTGGAGGTGGTCAGTCGCGCGCAGCACGCCCGTCAACGCGGTGATCACGAACGCGATCAACGCGACACGCCCGAAACGTTCGACCAGGTCCCTGGCCTCCGCGCTCTTCCAGCCGCCCGGTGGTCGCAGCATGGCGAGCGCGAGGATTCCGCCGGCCCACATGCCCGCGGACAGCACGTGCACCACCGCGGCCAGATCGGGCGTCCCCAGGATTGACGCGGGCGCGACGAGAAGCAGCCCTAGGACGCCCACTGCCGCTGCGGCGGTGGGGAGCCACAGCGGCGGAAGCGTCCACTCGAGCCTCGGCGTCAGGCGCCCGAGGCGCCAGACGACGAGCGAGCCGATCACGCCAAGGATCCCCAGGTACTCGAGCCAGCGCAGCGCCGCGACGACGAGGTCAGGCAGCGGCCGCTATGGTGCCTCCGCCCAGCACGCGCGTACCCCAATAGAGAACAGCGGCCTGTCCGGGCGCGGCCCCGAGGAATGGCTCGCGAAGCGAGAGCCGGCCCGCCTCGTAAACGGCCGCAATCGGCGGCGCGTGGTAGCGCAGACGCGCCTCGCAGTCGATCGGCCCGCCCTCGTGGCCGTCGATGAAGGTGACCTGCTCGAGCTCGATCTCGCGGACGGCGAGCTCCTCGCGCCGGCCCACGACGACCTGGTTGCGCCGCGCGTCGACCTTGATCACGTACCACGGCCCGGGTTCCGCGAGGTCGCCGAAGCCGCTGCGCTGGCCGACGGTGTAAAGGGCGGTCCCGCGGTGGGTGCCGAGCTCACGACCGCCGGCGTCGACAACGACGCCCGATTGCACCGGAAGGCGCGATGCGAGGTAGGTCGCGGTCTCGCCGCGCGGCACGAAGCAGATCTCCTGGCTCTCCGCCTTGTTCGCCGTGGGGAGGCCGAACTCGCGCGCGTGTTCACGCACCTCGCGCTTGGTCATACCGCCCAGCGGAAAGGCCAGGCGCGACACGCGTTCGCGGTCGAGGTGATAGAGCATGTACGACTGGTCTTTGGCCGGATCGACGGCGGCGTGAAGCTCCGTGGCGTTGAGGATCCGCGCGTAATGGCCGGTCGCCATGCGATCGAACCCGAGCTCGAGCACGCGGGAGAGCATCAGGTCGAAACGCACGAACGCGTTGCAGCGGACGCACGGGTTGGGCGTCCTGCCCTCGAGGTAGGCGCGATGAAATGGCTCGATCACGCGCTCGCCGAACTCGCGCTCGAGGTTCCAGCAGTAGTAAGGAATGCCGAGGACGGCCGCGACCCGGCGCGCGTCCTCGACCGCGGAAAGCGAGCAGCAGCCGCCGTGCCGGGCGGCCTCTTCTGAGTCGTCGCGTGGCCACTGCTGCAGCGTGACGCCGACGACGTCGTGACCCTGGGCTTGCAGCAGCGCCGCGGCCACCGACGAGTCCACGCCGCCCGACATCGCGACGGCGATCCTCATCTCCGGTTCTCAACGATGTGATTCACCACGACTTCCGCGTCCTCGCCCGCACCGTATAGAACCGCCGACTGAGCCTTGCGCTGGAAGTGCACGCCCATGAAGTACAGGCCAGGCACCTCGCTGCGGCCGTCGGTCTGGAGTGGGAATCCCATGTCGTCGAACACCGGCGCGTGGACCCAGCCGTAGTCAGGGCGAAAGCCGCTGGTCCAGATCACGCTCGTGATGCCCTCGGCGTCGAGGTCGAGCTCGGTGCGTGAGGTGAAGTTGGCGGGGCCGGGCACCTCCCAGGGCGGCTCGATGCCTCGCTTGTCGCACAGCGCCGCGACCCACTTCATGAACGCGCGCGTGAGGTCGTCGCCGGCCTGCATGCTCTGGGCAAGGTCGTCGGCGAAGTAGGCCTTGCGGTCGTCCGCCCCCACATACCGGCCAAGGAGCTCGACGCCCGACGCGTGGAGCGTCCGGTAGTGCAGGTCGCGCCCGCCGCCGTGGCCCGTGGTCAGCGGGTTGCTGACAAGGCGCGCGGCGGGTGAAGGGAGCTGGGCCGGCGTGCGGTTCCAGAAACCGGACTCGATGATCCACCAGACGAGGTCGTGGTCGCCAAGGCGGCGCGGCGCCCAGGGCGCGCGGCCGCACGCCAGGTAAACCTTGCGCCCGGCATCGTGCATCTCTTCCGAGAGCTGGCAGCCCGTCTGGCCGCCACCGACGACCAGCACGGCGCCTACCGGAAGCGCGGTCTCGTTCGTGTACTCCTCCGCGAGCAGCTGGTTGAGGCGAGGCGGGATCAGCTCGGCGCCGGCGGGCCTGTGCGGACGCTGGTAGCCGCCGGTCGCGACCACGACGCTGCGGGCCGTCAGTGTCCCGTCGGGAAGGTGCAGCGCGAACCGGTCGCCGTCGATGTCGAGGGCGGTCACCTGGCAGCTCCCCTTGACCGGAGCAGCGAACGAATCCGCCCAGCTCTGGAAGTGCTCGACGAGCTCCTCGCGGTCCATGAAGCCGTCCGGCTCGGGCCCCTTGTATACGGCGCCGGGAAGCCGGACCGTCCAGTTAGGTGTTACAAGGCAGAAGGAATCCCAGCGGCGGGACCGCCAGGTCTCGGCGACCCGCCCCGATTCGAGCACGACGTGCTCCACGCCCGCCTGCTTCAGGTGATAGCTGGTCGCCAGGCCGGCCTGCCCGGCCCCGACGACCGCGACCTCTACCGAGTCTGTCACTCCACCAGGTCGCCTTCCGCAGGTTCGACCTTGACCCCTCGAGACTCCAGGTACTCGACGCCTTTGTCGAGCTCCTCCGGCTCGCCCGAGACCTCGAGCAGCACCCACCCCTGGTCCCGCGTCACGTCGGCGCGGCGGATGTTGGTCACGATCTCGAACTTGCGCCCGAGCTGGTAGATCACCGGCTCCTTGACCAGGGACGGACCGAAGATCAGCTTGAGCCGCCGGCGCGCCATGGCGGCGAGTTTATAGCCGGGTGAGTCCCCCTGCCACGGCCGGCACGATCGAGATCTCGTCGTCCTGCCCAACCTTCGCCTGCAAACCAGACCCGAGCCGGACGTCCTCGTCGTTCAGGTACACGTTCACGAACTGGCGCAGCTCGCCGCTCTCGTCGAGCAGGCGGTCCCGAAATCCGGGGTAGCGCGCGTCCAGCGCCTCGATGGCCGACGCCAGGTCGGTCGCCTCGACGGGGACGGTGACCTGCCCGTCGGACAGGCGCCGCAGGGGGCCGGGGATTCGAAACTGGGCCATACCTAAACACTCACCATTTCGCGAAACGATTTCATCGTCGGATCTATTTCCACCCGCCTGGCGTGGCCGTTCGCGGAAGCCAGCACATCGGCCGTCTTGAGGCCGTGGCCGGTGACGTACGCGACCACCACCTCGTCGCCTTTCCAGCGGCCCGCGCGCGCAAGCTTGGCGAGCACCCCGATGGTCACGCCGCCGGCCGTCTCGGTGAAGATCCCCTCCGTCCGCGCCAGCAGGCGCATGCCCTCGACGATTTCCTCCTCGGTCACCGCCTCGACCACGCCGCCCGTCTCGCGCGCGATCCGGTTGACATAGACGCCGTCCGACGGGTTGCCGATCGCGATCGACCGGGCGATGGTGTCGGGCTTGACCGGCAGCACGCGGTCTGGCGTGTCGGAGTGGAACGCGTTGTAGACAGGCGCGCACCCGAGAGCCTGCGCACCGGTGAATGCCGGCACGCGGTCGCCGCGGACCAGGCCGAACTCGATCAGCTCGCCGGCGGCCTGGCGATGTCGCACGAACTGGCAGCCGCTTGCGATCGGGATGATGATCTCGTCGGGCAGCTTCCACCCGAGCTGCTCGGCCGTCTCGAAGGTCAGCGTCTTCGAGCCCTCCGCGTAGAAGGGCCGGATGTTGATGTTGCAGAACGCCCAGGGAGTCGACTCGAGGAGCTGGCTGCACAGCCGGTTGACCTCGTCGTAGTTGCCGCGCACGGCGACGACGTTCGGATCGAACACAGAGATGCTCGCCACCTTCGCCGGCTCGAGGTCGACCGGGATGAACACGAAGCATTCGAGACCCGCCCTCGCCGCGTAGGCGGCGACGGCATTGGCCAGGTTTCCGGTCGACGCGCACGCGATCGTCTCGAAACCATGCGCGCGCGCCCAGCTGATCGCGACCGACACGACGCGGTCCTTGAACGAATTGGTCGGGTTCATGCTGTCGTTCTTCAGGTACAGGTTGCGCAGCCCGAGCTCCGCGCCAAGGCGGTCGGCCTTGACGAGCGGGGTGAACCCTTCGCCCAGCGTGACCACGTTGACCGTGTCCTCGACCGGCAGCAGGTCGCGGTAGCGCCACATCGACTTCGGTCCCCTCTCGATGCGCTCCTTGCTGACGAGCTTGCGCAGCAGGACCTTGTCGTACACCGCGTCCAGGGGCCCGAAGCACATCTCGCAGACGTGCGTCGCCTGCAGCTCGTACTCGGCGCCGCACTCGCGACAGCGCAGGCCTACGACCTTCGACATTGGAGCCTCAGTCTAGAGCGCGAATCCGCAGCCACCATTCGAGTGAAGCACCAGGCTCGAGCCGCGGCGAGGCGGTGGCCGGCTCGACCGCCACCTGGCGATAGCCGCCGAGGTCTCCATTGCAGACCCAGATCGCGACCTCGGGAGTCAGCGCCGGATCCCAGGACACTTCCACGCTTTTGCCCGAGGGCCAGCCAAGCGCCACACGATCCACAGATCCGGCCGGCAAGAAAACCTTGGCGCTCTTGCCTTCCAGCGGCCGCGGCATCTCGACCGACACGTCCATGTCGGGCTCATAGCGAAGCAGCGGGTGTCCGCACCAGTAGGCGGCGTGGGCGTCGGCGCCCACGTTGGTGTAGCGGTAGCGGGCGAGGAGATCGTGTCCAAGGTCGATCCGCCGCTCCAGCTCCCACGACACCAGGCGGCCCCGGCACCTCATCGCGCCGCCGTCGAGGACCTGCCACGGCATCCGCCAGGCCTCTCCGTGGTCGGGCAGCGAATCGGTCGGCTCCAGGTTGGGCACCATCTCGTCCCAGCCGAAAGCCCCACCCTCGACGAATCCGTCCGCGGTAGGCTGGTCGATCCCGATGCCCTGGTCCAGGATCTCCTCGCCATCGAGGCGCAGCGAGACGACCCGCCCACCGCGTTCCGGCCGGATCTCCAGCTGCCACCGCCCGGCCGCCATCTTCATCGCGGCGATCCTAGTCGCGGGATGTGGTGACCAGGGACTTCGCGCGCGGCCGAACCAGACTCCGGTCGCAGCCGTCCAGTCGCCGTCACCGTCCGCTGCAGCCTCGGCCAGCCCGAGCCCGGCGCCGAGCCACGTCTTCGTGATCGTGATGGAGAACCGCTCGTACGCGCAGGCGCTGAGCGGCGGCTACACCGCGCGGCTCGCCAGGGCCTACGCATACGCCGCGAGCTACCGCGGCGTGGCCCATCCGAGCCTGCCGAACTACCTGGCCTTGACGTCGGGCAGCACGTGGGGCGTCACCGACGACGGCTTCCACCGCCTTCCGGCCGGCGGCCTCGGCGCGCAGCTGACGGCGGCCGGGATCACCTGGCGCGCCTACATGGAGGGCATGAGCAACGGCTGCTTCAACAGCCCGTATCCGTACGCGCTCAAGCACAACCCATTTGCGTACTACGGCGCGAAGTGCGACCCACAGGTCGTGCCGTACACGCAGCTACCGCACGACCTCGCGGGCAGCGTGCCCCGTTTCGTGTGGATCACGCCAGACATGTGCCACGACGGCCACGACTGCTCGACGGCGACCGCGGACGCGTGGCTGGCCAGGACGGTGCCGCTCATCCTCGCCACCAGCGCGTGGAAGCAGAACGGGGTCCTTTTCCTGACCTGGGACGAGGGTTACGACAACGCCAACTCAGTGCTGACGGTCGTCATCCGCCCGCACCAGCTCAACCACGTGAGCAGGCGCGCCTACAACCACTACAGCCTGCTGGCCACCATCGAGGGCGCCCTGGGAGTGCCTCGGCTTGGGGCGGCCGCCCACGCGACGCCGATGTCCGACCTGATGGCGGTCAGCTGACCCGAACCGGCCCGAACGTCCCGCTCCAGTACGTGATCGAGTCCAGGTACTCCTGGTCGACGTTCACGCCCAGCCCCGGCCCCGTCGGCACCGCCAGCCGGCCGGCGCGCAGGACGAACGGCTCCGTGATGTCCCGGTGGAAGTAGCGGTCCGAGGCCGAGGTGTCGCCCGGGAGGGTGAAGTTCGGCATCGCGGCCATGGCGACGTTGCCTGCGCGCCCGATCCCGGTCTCAAGCATCCCGCCCATCCAGACGGGCACGCCGCGCTTGGCGCACAGGTCGTGGATGTGCCGGCCCTCGAGGTACCCGCCTACCCGTCCGGGCTTGACGTTGATGATCCGGCACGCCTCGAGGTCGAGGGCGTCGGCGGCCGCCTGCGCGGACGTGATCGACTCGTCGAGGCAGATCGGCGTGCGAACCGTCTTCGCAAGCTCGGCATGCGCCAGGACCTGCTCTTCCGGGAGCGGCTGCTCGATCAGGAGGAGGTCGAAGGGGTCCAGCTCGGCCAGGTGCGCGGCGTCGGCAAGCGTGTACGCGGTGTTGGCGTCGACCTGGAGCGGTACGTCGCCGAACCGCTCGCGCACCGCCTTCACCGGCTCGACGTCCCACCCCGGCTTGATCTTCAGCTTGATCCGCCGGTAGCCCTGGTCGAGGTAGGCGCCAACGGTCTTCAGCAGCTCGGGGATCGTGCGGTGGATGCCGACCGAGACGCCGCAGTCGACCTCGGTACGCGTCGCCCCCAGGAAGTGACCGAACGGCTCGCCGCGCGAGCGCAGCTCCGCGTCGAGGAGCGCCATCTCGACCGCCGCCTTGGCCATGTTGTGACCGTGGACCGGCTTCAGCATAGTGGCCACGTCCCCGGCGCCCAGCTCGCGGTCGAGCAGACGCGGCAGCAGGTGCTTGATGAGCACGTCGCAGGCGCCGTCGACGTACTCGGAGGAGTACAGCGGCTCCTCGCCGGCGACGCACTCGCCCCAACCCTCGCCGGCGTCGGTCACGGCCTTGAGCAGGAGGACGTCACGCTCGGTCTGGATTCCGAACGACGTCTCGAACGGCGCCACCAGCGGCAACTTGATGCGGCGGAGCTCGACGGAGAGGAGCTTCATGCGCTGAGGTTATCGAGGCGCGCGGCCTCGTCGCCGGACAGCGTCAGGTCCGCCGCCGCCGCGTTCTCCTCCAGCTGCCGGATGCTGGAGGCGCCCGGGATGGCGACCACGTTCGGCTTGCGGACGAGCCAGGCAAGCGCCACCTGCGCCGCGGTCGCGTCATGCGCCTGCCCGATCTCGCGCAGCGCGGCGACGAGCGGCGCCATGCGGCCGCGGGCGCCGGCGCTGAAGTCCGGCTGGATCCGGCGGAAGTTGGAAGGCGCCGAGTCCTGGTATCTGCCCGAGAGCAGGCCCTGGCCGAGGGGGCTGTAGGCGATGACGATCCGGCCTTCCTTTTGAGCCCACGGCACGAGCTCGCGTTCCGGCGACCGGTGGAGGAGGCTGAACTGGACCTGGTTCGACAGCACCGGCCCACCGAAGTGGCGCTCGCACTCCTGCCACAACGCGAGGCCGTGGTTGCTCACACCGACGTGGCGGACGAGGCCCTGCTCCACCAGCGCGCGAAACCGCGGCATCGTCGCGCGCGGCGGGAACAGAGGGCTCGGCCAGTGCTGCTGGTAGAGGTCGATCTTCTCCACGCCGAGGCGGCGCGCGCTCCGCCGCGCCCGCCAGCGGGTCATGGACGGGAACCCGATCGGAAAGATCTTCGTCGCGATGAAGGCCCGCTCACGCAGGCCTGCCAGGGCCTGGCCGACGATCCGCTCAGAGCGGAAAGGGCCGTAGATCTCGGCGGTGTCGATGAGGTTGATGCCCAGGTCAATCGCCCGGCGCAGGATCTCGCCGGCCGTGCGCGAGCTGTAGTCGCGGCCGTAGCCCCACTCGCGGGAGCCGAACTGCCAGGTGCCGAGCCCGATGACCGACATCCGCGCGCCACCGGCCTCGACGTATCTCAATCCACGAGTCTGTCGTATACGAGCTGAGACCACGACTCCATCTGCAGGTACAGCCTTCGCATCTCCTCGAGCGTGAGGAGCTCCCCGCCGAGCTTCTTCGTCTCGCGGATCGAGATGTTCGGTGTGTCGCCGTCGACGAGGAAGACGACGCCCAGGTGCACCTTCGACACAGGGGCCGACTCTTCGTTCAAAAGACCCAGCAGCCTGGCTTCGAAATGCCCTTCGTAGGCGACCTCCTCCTCCCACTCGCGCTTGAGGCCGTCGGCGATCGGGTCGCCGGAGAGCAGATCGCCAGGGTTGATGTGCCCGCCGATGCCCAGCGAGTACTGCTTCCGCAACCGCCTTTCGGAGGACGCGCGCAAACGATGCGTCAGGAAATAGCGGCTGCCGTGCCTGAATACGACGTACGGGATGATCTGCTGGAAGCTGGGGTCATCTTCCACCTCGAGACGGGGCTTGAAGACGTAGCGCTCGCGGATGATGGACTGGTACCGGTCGAGGTTGTCGGTCACGAACCCGTGCCATGCGCCGTCCGGAAAGATGTCCTCGCGCCTGACGCACAGCACCTGCTCGGTCGCGGTCTTCATGAGTCGATCATCCTGACGAGGCCACGGCCGAAGACGGCCACCAGCTCGGCCGTGCGGTCGACGTCGTCGTCGCTCACCGGCAGAAAATAGATCCACGCGGCGCGTTCGGTGTCGGTGGTGATCATGGTGCGCGCCGAGTCGGCGCTCGGATTGCCGCAGGCGCCGCCGGCGTCAGCGACGCAGATCCGGCCCGCGACGTTCACGCGCTCCTTGCCGATGCCCTCGTAAGACTCGCCCGCGGCGCCGAGTCGGATGACCAGGTCGCCGCCCACGACCTTCTCGAGGTCGTAGAGCCCAACGGGGACCTGGAGCTGCACCGAGAGCGAGTTGGCGACGTCGACCAGCGAGTTGACGCGCGGCAGCCCTTCGCCCTTCTTCATCCGGCGCAGGAGCGCCTCCGAGGACGGGCGCACGCGCGTCGGATCGACGCCGAAGCGGCGGTAGAGCTCGCGCGCGCGGGCCGTCGGCCCGACCTCACCAGTTCGCACCGCCTGCTCGGCCCGCTTGATCTCCAGCGCGAAATCGTCGCGAGGCGCGGTGACCTCCAGCTCGTAGAGCTCGAAGGCCACCACCTCGACGTCGATCTCGCGGCGGACCTTCATACGAGATATTCCAGGTGGTCGAAGAAGCCCGGATAGGAGATGTCGACGCACTCGGCGCCTGCGATCTCGGTCTTGCCGCTGGCCATGAGGGCGGCGACCGCCAGCGCCATGGCGACGCGATGGTCGCCGGCCGAGTCGACGCGCGCGCCCTCCAGGCTTCGCGGACCGTTGATCACCCAGCCGTCGTCCTGCGCGACGACGTCCGCGCCCATGGCGGTCAGGCCGTCCGCCATCGCGGCGATGCGGTCCGACTCCTTGACGCGCAGCTCGCCCGCGCCGGCGATCACGCTCGTCCCGGGGAGCTGAGTGGCGGCGACCGCGAGCACGGGCAGCTCGTCGATCATCCTGGCTGCCAGCTCCCGGTCGACCTGGATCGGCTTGAGGTCGGAGGCCGGCCACACCTGCAGGTTGGCGACAGGCTCGTGGGCCTCCAGGCGCGGCCTGGTGCGCCCGACGTGGAAACCCACCGATGCGAGCAGCTCGGCCAGCGCGGTGCGGGTCGGGTTGACGCCGACGCCGAGCAGGGTGACGTTGGACTGGCCGGCCAGCCCGCCCGCGACCAGCCAGAACGCGGCCGCGCTGAAGTCGCCGGGGACGTCGATGTCGAGCGGCTCGAGACGCTCCGCGGCCTTGACCTCGACGCGAAGGCCGTCGGACCCCACCCCGGCGCCCATCGCCGCCAGCATCAACTCGGTGTGGTCGCGCGTCTTGACCGGCTCGACCACCGCGGTCACGCCCTCGGCGTAGAGACCCGCCAGCAGGATCGCCGCCTTCACCTGCGCGCTCGGCATCGGTGCCCGGTATTCGATCCCGTGGAGCCGGCCGCCGCCACCGACGCGCAGGGGCGGCCAGCCCGCGCGAGCCCCCATCTCGCGCAGCGGCTCGACGACGCGATCCATCGGCCGGCGTGACAGCGAGTCGTCGCCCGCCAGCTCGCTCTCGAACTCCTGGGCCGCGAGCAGGCCCGCGAGAAGCCGCATCGAGGTGCCCGAGTTGCCGCAGTCCAGCGGCGCGCTCGAACGGCGCAGGCCGCGAAGCCCGCTGCCGCCCACGAAGGAGCCGTCGATCGCGACCCCGAGCGACCGGAGGCACCCGGCCGTCGATTGCACGTCCGCTCCCGTCGACAGGCCTCGGACGTGGCTGTCGCCATCGGCGATGGCGCCCAGGATCAAGGCTCGGTGCGAGATCGACTTGTCGCCGGGGACCTTCAGCTCCCCCGAGAGGTGGCGCGCGCCGCGGACGGTGGCGATCACGTCGACCAGCGCTCGCGGACCCTTCGCGCCTCCTCGAACAGCTCGATCAGCCGCGGGTCGTCCGCCTCGAGGTGGCGACGGATCCGCGCCAGCTCCGCGCTCACCGCGTCGAGCGCCTCGACCAGGTTCTCCCGGTTGGTGCGTGCGACCCCCGCGTAGAGGTCCGGGTCGCCCGCGGCCAGGCGGCTCATGTCGCGAAAGCCGCCGGCCGCCAGCCGCGACGCCTCCGGCCAGTCGTCGCGGCGCGACAGGGCGAGCACGTAGCCGACCGAAAGAAGGAAGGCGGCGTGGCTCACGCCCGCGACGAGGCGGTCGTGCGTCACGGCGTCCATGACGACCGGGTGCGCGCCCACGGCTTCGACCAGATCTGTGATCGCGGGCTCGTCCCTCGTAAGCACCCACGGGGCGCCCTCGTACAGCGAGGCGTCGGCGTGGTCGATGCCGGATTTCTCACGCCCGCACATCGGGTGGCCGCCGACCAGGTCAATCCCCTCCGCCGCCGCCCACTCCATGACGTCGGCCTTGGTGCTCGCCATATCGGTGACGCTCCGGCCGCCGGCGAGAAGCGCGACCTTGGGGAACAGCTCCCGCATAGCGCTCAGCGGCGCCGCGAGGACGACGACGTCGGCCATCTCGACGGGGCTCAGGTCGGTGTTGGCCGTCTCGACGATGCCCCGCTCGAGCGCCTTGCGCACGACGATCGGGTTGCGGTCGCTGCCGACCACCACCGTCTCCGCGCGCGCCTTCTTCAGGGCGAGCGCGAAGGAGGCACCCATCAGTCCGAGGCCGACGACGGCGACGGTCGGCATCGCCTTGCTACGCGAGCTGCTTCTGCATCGCGCCGAGGAGCCGCCGCACGTCCAGCATCAGGCGGTCGAAGGCTTCGAAGTCGAGCGACTGGGCCCCGTCGGACAGCGCCTGATTGGGCTGCGGGTGGACCTCGATGATCAGGCCGTTGGAGCCGGCCGCGATCGCCGCCAGCGACATCGGGCCGACGAGCGACCATTTCCCAGTCGCCTGCGATGGATCGACGATCACGGGCAGGTGCGACAGCTCACGCACGAGCGGCACCGCGTTCAGGTCGAGCGTGAAGCGAGTGGCCGTCTCGAAGGTGCGGATGCCGCGCTCGCACAGGATCACGTCGCGATTGCCCTGGGACAGGATGTACTCGGCCGCGAGCAGCCACTCCTCGATCGTCGACGACATGCCGCGCTTCAAGAGCACCGGCTTGCCGGACCGCCCCGCCTCCTGCAGCAGCGCGTAGTTCTGCATGTTCCGGGTGCCAAGCTGCAGGATGTCCGCGTACTTCGCCACGAGGGCGACGTCGCCCGGCGACACGACCTCGGTCACGACCTTCAGCCCGGTCTCTTCGCGGGCGGCGGCCATCATCTTCAGCGCTGATTCGCCCAGTCCCTGGAACGAGTAGGGCGACGTGCGCGGCTTGAACGCTCCACCGCGCAGCACCTTCGCTCCCTGCGCGGCCACGTGTCGCGCGGTCTCGAGAAGCATCTCCTCGCCTTCGACCGAGCATGGTCCGGCCATGACCACGACCTCGTCGCTCCCGATCTTCAGGCCGCCGACGTCGACCACTGTGTCGTTGCGGCGGAACTCGCGGCTCGCCAGCTTGAAGGGCTTGGTGATCGGGATGATCTCCTGGATCCCGCCCAGGTGCGAGAACGCGTCCTTGTACGCGTATGCATTGCCGCCGATGACACCGATGACGGTGCGCTCCTCGCCACGCGAGAGCTCGGCCTTCAGGCCGATCTCGTCGATGCGGTCGACGACGGCGTCGATCTCGGCGTCTGTCGCCGAGTGAGACATGACGATGATCATTGGTTCAGCGAGCTCTTCAAGTAGTCCAGGTCCGCTTTGATTGCCTCCGCACCGCGAAGGTACGCGAAGTGCATCGCCGACTGCGGCCGCGGCGTGTTGTACATGAGCAGGACGCGGATGCACATCGGCACCGCGCGCGCGTTGGGCGGCCCGACCTGCATGTCGTGCCCGCACAGCATTGGCACTCCGAGCCAGCCCAGGCGCCGCGCCGCGTGCGCCGGAAACTCGGCGGTCAGGTCCGGTGTGGTCGTGAAGAACGCCGATGCGATCTCGGTCGGGTCGAGGTCGTTGACGTTCACGAGCTCCCGCAGGAGCTCTTCCGTAGCCTCCATGATCGCTTCGGGCGTGTTGGCGATGGCGGTGGTCGCCCCCCGGATGCCTCTTACCGACAAGCTTTCAGGAGCTCCCTCACCAACGCCACGCCATCGCCGCCGCGGTCGATCTCATCGACGATGGCGCTGCCCACGACCGCAGCGTCGGCGTGGCCACGCAGCGCCCGCATGTGCTCCTGGCGCGAGATGCCAAAGCCCGCGGCGACCGGGAGCTGAGTGCGCTTCTTGATCTGGGCGAGGAGCTCGGGCATTCCCGCAGGCAGCTCCTTGCGTGCACCGGTGATGCCCGTCACCGTCACGCAGTAGACGAATCCGGACGAGTGCGAGGCGATGGCGGCCATGCGGTCGGCGGGCGTGGTCGGGGCCACCATGAAGATCGTGCTCAGGGCGGCGGACCGCAACCAACCCGCGACCGGCTCCGCCTCCTCGATGGGCAGGTCCGGGACGATCACGCCCGCGACGCCAGCCTGTGCGGCCTCGGCCGCAAACTTCCGCGGGTCGTACTGGAGCACCGGGTTGATGTAGGTCATCAGGACGACCGGAACATCTTCCTTCGCCACCGCCGCCGCGACCTCGAGCGCGCCAGCGACGGTCATGCCGGCCTGGAGCGCGGCCTGGCCGGCCTTCTGGACCATCGGCCCGTCGGCCAGCGGGTCGGAGTGTGGGATTCCGATCTCGATCGCCGCGATCCCCGCGCCGGCGAGCCTCTTCCCCACGTCGGCCGAGCGCTTTGCCGTGGGATGCCCGGCCATGATGTAGGCGACGAGCTTGAGGTCGCCCTTCCTCGATTTGAGGGCAGCTTCGAGCCTCGAGGCGGTCTCAGCCGCCATCCACCGAGTCCATGTCCTTGTCGCCGCGGCCCGACAGGCAGACAAGGATGCGACCCCCCGGCCCCAGCTCGTGCGCGATGACGCCGGCGTGGTGCAGCGCGTGGGACGGCTCGAGCGCCGGCATGATGCCCTCGAGGCGCGTGCACAGCTTGAACGCGGCCAGCGCGTCCTTGTCCGTGACGGCGACGTACTCGACCCGCTCGATGTCGCGCAGGAACGCATGCTCCGGTCCAACGCCGGGATAGTCGAGGCCGGCGGAGATCGAGTGCGTCGGCAGGATCTGGCCATCGCCGTCCTGCAGCACGTACGAATAGCTGCCGTGGAGCACCCCGGGCGTGCCTCCCACCAGCGACGCGGCATGCTGGCCGGTGCGCACGCCCTTGCCCGCCGCCTCGACTCCGACGAGCGCCACGTCGCGGTCGTCGAGAAACGCGGTGAACATGCCGATCGCGTTGGAGCCACCTCCGACGCACGCGACGACGACGTCCGGCAGCTTGCCGTCGATCGACAGGTACTGCTCGCGGGCTTCGTCGCCGATGACGCGCTGCAGGTCGCGCACCATCTCGGGGTAGGGGTGCGGCCCGACGACCGAGCCGATGATGTAGTGGGTCGTGCGCACGTTGGTCACCCAGTCGCGGATGGCCTCGGTCGTTGCATCCTTCAGAGTTTGCGAGCCGCTTGTTACCTCGCGCACCTCGGCGCCGAGCAGCTTCATGCGCCGCACGTTCAGCGCCTGGCGGTGCATGTCCTCGGTGCCCATGTAGACCACGCACTCGAGGCCGAAGCGCGCGCACACGGTCGCCGTGGCGACGCCATGCTGGCCCGCGCCGGTCTCGGCGATGATCCGCTTCTTGCCCATCCGCACCGCCAGCAGCGCCTGACCGACCGCGTTGTTCAGCTTGTGCGCGCCGGTGTGGCACAGGTCCTCACGCTTGAGGTGGATGTGCGCGCCGCCGAATTGCTCGCTGAGCCGGCTCGCCGCGTAGATCGGCGTCGGCCGGCCGATGAAGGCGCGGCGGTGGCCGGCGAGCTCGAGCTGGAACTGCGGGTCGGCCTTCGCCTCGTGCCACATGTCCTCGAGCTCATGGAGCGCGCTCATCAGCGTCTCGGGCACGTACTGCCCGCCGAAGGCGCCGAAGCGCCCATCGACCGGATGAGTGAGAGCACCCCCGGGAAGGCCGGCGCGCGACATCAGGCGAGGACCTCGGCCAGCCGCACCGCGCGGATGAACGCGTGCACCTTCTCCGGGTCCTTCACCCGGAGGCGCGCCTCGACACCGCTGGAGACGTCGACGCCGTAGGGCTTGAGCCGGCTCACGACTTTGCCCACGTTACCCGGTTCCAGTCCACCCGCGATGAACACGCTGCGCGATTCGACGAGCGGCCGCGCAACCTCCCAGTCCCACGTGCGTCCAGTGCCGCCGCGCTGGTCCGCCGACCAGGTGTCGAGCATGATGGGGTCGGGCCAGTCGGCGGCTCCCGAGACGGCCCCGTCCCTCACCTTGAGGACTTTGATGACAGGCCGGCCCGCCGTGTAGCCGGGAGCTTCCGAGCCGTGCAGCTGGACGTAGTCCAGGTCGAGGAGGTCGCCGATCCTCCTCACCTCGCCCGGGTCCTCGTCGATGAAGACGCCGACAACCTTCGGCCGCACCGACATCTCGTCGAGGATCGCCAGCGCCTCCTCGGGCGAGACGCGGCGTTCGGAGTCGCAGAAGTGGAAGCCGATCAGATCGGCGCCCGCCTCGGCCGCGGTCCGCGCGCTGTCGAGGTCGCAGATGCCGCAGATCTTGATGCGGATCACTCTGTGTCCGCCCTGCGCGCGCCCGGCGCCACGAGCTCCTTGATCTGAGCGGCCGGGTCGGCGGCGCGCATCAGGAGCTCGCCCACGAGGATCGCGTCGGCCCCGGCCTCGCGCATGCGACGAGCGTCGGCGGCGCTATGGATGCCGCTTTCGGCCACCAGCACGACCTCTGGCGGCACGAGCCTGCGCAGCCGCCCGGTCAGGCCGAGGTCGACGGAGAAGTCGCGCAGGTCGCGGTGGTTCACCCCCACCGCCCTTGCCCCGGCCTCGAGCGCGGCCGCCGTTTCGGCCTCGTCGTGCACCTCGACCAGCGCCGCCACGCCGCGGCTTCGGGACACGGCGACAAGGTCGCGCAGCTGCTCGCGCTCCAGCGCCGCGACGATGAGCAGCACCGCGTCCGCGCCGCAAGCTCGCGCCTCCGCGATCTCGAAGGGGTCGGTGACGAAATCCTTGCGCAGGATGGGAAGCGCCGTCGCCGCGCGCACCATGCGCACGTGCTCGAGGCGGCCGCCGAAGCCCGCCATGTGCGTCAGCACCGAGATCGCCGCCGCTCCCCCTTCCTCATATCTGTGTGCGACGTCCGCCGGGTGATAGTCCTCCGCAAGGACGCCCATGCTCGGCGTGCGCTGCTTCATCTCCGCGATCACGCGGAGGTCCGGGCCGCGCAGCGCGGCCAGGAAGTCCTTCGGTTCGTAGGCGGCAACCGACTCCTCGAAGCGCTCGCTGCCGACGAGGTATCGCCGCCTCTGGAGGTCCTGTCTCGCCTCGAGGACGAGGCGGCCCAGGATGTCCTCGCTCACTTAACGGGGTCCCCGCGCGGTCACAGGCGAAGCCTCAGACCGCGTGGGGTGTTCCCTCTTGCGAGATCCTGACCCACCGTTCGAGAACCTCGACCGCGCGGCCGGAGTCGATCGCCTCGGCCGCGAGTCCGATCCCATCCTTCCAGTCATTAGCGTGACCAGCGGCTCGGAGCGCAGCCGCAGCGTTCAGCAGAACCACATCGCGGCGCGGACCCTTGGCTCCGCCTAGCACCTCGCGCGCCAGGCGCGCGTTCTCCTCCGGCCCGCCACCCCGCATGGATTGGACCGGCGCTCTGCCCAGGCCGAGATCTGCGGGGTCGAGCTCGTATTCCTTTCTGTCTCCGTCGATCTCGATGACGAAGGACGGCGAGGCGACCGAGAGCTCGTCCATCCCGTCCGCGGCGTGGAAGACGATCGCTCGCTCCACGCCGAGGCGCTGCAGGACGTCCGCCATCTTGGTCGCCAGCCCGCCGTCGGCGACGCCGAGCGCCTGGTAGCGCGCCCCCGCTGGGTTGCAGAGCGGGCCCAGGATATTGAAGACGCTGCGGATCCCGAGCTCCTTACGCGGCACGCCGGCGAACCGGAACGAGGGATGGAAGATCGGAGCGAACAGGAAGCCGATGCCGGCCTCGTCGATGCAGCGCGCAACTCCGTCCGGCGCGAGGTCGATCTTCACGCCCAGCTGCTCGAGCACGTCGGCGGACCCACAAAGAGACGACGCGGCCCGGTTGCCGTGCTTGGCCACGCGGGCGCCGCACGCCGCGGCCACGATCGCCGCGAGCGTCGAGATGTTGAAGGTGGCGAGGCCGTCACCCCCGGTGCCGCACGTGTCGAGCAGCTCGCCGTCGACCTCGATCGGAGTCGCCATCGCCCGCGCCGTACGCGCGAAGCCCGTGATCTCCTCCGCGGTCTCGCCTTTCATGCGCAGGCCGACCATGAAGCCGGCGATCTGGGAGGGCGTCGCGTCCCCGCGCATGATCGTCTCGAAAGCGGAGGCGGCCTCGTCCTCGGTCAGGTTCTCGCACTTGATGAGCTTGCCGATGGCGTCGATCACGCGGATGCCTTCGCGGCCCGACGAACGAAGTTGCCGAGGATCTTCTTGCCTTCCTTGGTGAGCACGGACTCGGGGTGGAACTGCACGCCGTACGTCGGATGCCTTGCGTGGCGCAGTCCCATCACCACGCCGTCGTGCGTCCAGGCATTCACGACCAGGTCGTCCGGCATGCTGCTCCGCTTCACGATCAGCGAGTGGTAGCGCGTCGCTTCAAAGGGCTCGCTCACGCCGGCGAGGACGCCCGAGTTGTCGTGGTGGATCCACGCCGTCTTGCCATGCGCGGGCTCGTTGCGAACCACCTCGCCGCCAAACACCTGGCCGATGCACTGGTGGCCGAGGCAGACGCCGAGGATGGCTACCTTGCCGCTGAGCACCCGCACGGCGTCGTTGGAGACGCCCGCATCGTCCGGCGTACCGGGTCCTGGCGAGATGACGATGCCGTCGAACTTCGCGAGCTCATCGACCGCGACCTCGTCGTTGCGAAACACCGCCGGCTCGGCTCCGAGCTCGGCCATGTACTGGACGAGGTTGTAGGTGAACGAGTCGTAGTTGTCGATCATCGCGAGGCGGACTTCGCGCTCGATCACATGGCCTCCGCCATCTCGATGGCCTTGAACATGGCGCCCGCCTTCTCCAGCGTCTCCTCGTACTCGCGCTCCGGCTTCGAGTCCGCGACCACACCGCAGCCGGCCTGGACGTGGGCCATCCCCTCGGTCGCTACCACGGTCCGGAGCGTGATCGCCATGTCGAGATTGCCCCCAAAGCTCACGTAACCAAGCGATCCCGCGTAGACGCCGCGCTGGTCAGGTTCGAGCTCCGCGATGACCTCCATGGCGCGGATCTTCGGCGCCCCCGACACCGTGCCGGCCGGAAACGCCGCCCGCAGCGCGTCGAGCGACGTCTTGCCTTCGCGCAGCTGGCCGCTGACGGTCGAGGAGATGTGCATGACGTGCGAGTAGCGCTCAACCTCCATGAGGCGGTCGACCGCCACGGTCCCGGGCCGCGCGACCCGCCCGACGTCGTTGCGGCCGAGGTCGACGAGCATGATGTGCTCGGCGCGCTCCTTGAGGTCGCTGAGCAGCTCCTTCTCCAGGCGCCTGTCCTCCGCGAGGTCGGCGCCGCGGCGGCGCGTGCCGGCCAGCGGCCTGGTTTCAACGCGGCGGCCCTCGACCTGGACCAGCTTCTCGGGCGACGTGCCGACCACGTGCCTGTCGCCACCGATCGCGAGGAAGTACATGTAGGGCGACGGGTTGATCGCGCGCAGGCAGCGGTAGACATCGAACGGGCTGGCGGCGAGCGGCTTCTGGAAGCGCTGCGACGGAACGATCTGGAAGGCGTCGCCACCCATGATGTACTCGCGCGCCGCGTCGACCATGGCGTGGAACTGGCCCCTGGTCACGTTCGGCTCCCACTTCGCGCCGTCCGCACCATGGGATGTCTCCGCCACCGAGTCGCCGGCGAGGCACTTTTCCATGGCGTCGATTCGGGCGACGGCCTCGGCGTAGTCCTCGCGGTCGGGTCGGTAGATCGTCAGAAGCTGAAGGCGGCGCGTCACGTGGTCGAAGACGGCCAGATCCTCGGCGCGGAGGAAGGCGCTCTCGGGCATCGGCGGCGGCGCGCCCCTGGCCACCGGAAGCCGCTCGAAGTGGCGGGCGACCTCGTAGCTGAGGTAGCCGACGGCCCCCCCGTGGAAGCGAGGGATGCCCTTGACCGGAGCGGTCTCCTCGGCCGCGACCAGGCTCAGCGCCTCGAGGGGGTTGCCATCCCCGAGCTCGAGCGGCTTCGGCTGGAAGCCGATGAAGGAGTAGCGGGCGAGACGCTCCCCACCCTCCACCGACTCGAGCAGGAATCCCGGCTCGCCGGGCGGGCAGAGGAGCGCGTAAGCCCTGACCGGGGTGAGCATGTCGGCGAGGACTTCCCGGTAGACGGGGATCAGCGCATGGTTCTGCGCCAGGGCCCGAACGTCCTCACGGGAGGGAAAGCACTCTCTCATCTGTTCTCTCTTTCTAGCCCGCCCCGCTCTCTGCGGCGAAGCCGGAGGGCAAACGTTAGCAGATCGCTAGTGCTTCGCCTTGGCCTTCATCTCTCGCTTGACGTCGCGGGCGTGGGCCATCGACTCATCCGAGTCGACGTCTGCCACAGAGTGCCAGTTCGCCGCGTATTGCTCCCAGCCCGGCGGCTGGACGTCGAACCTCTTGGCCAGGATCGAGACCATGATCCGCGTCTTCATGTCGCCGAATCCCGGGAGCTTCGAGATCCGTACCGAGAGCTCCGCGCCGTCTCGCGCGTCTCGCCACACCGATGCCGCGTCGCCGCCGTAGTCCTTGACCACCGCCTGGCACATCGCCTGCACCCGCCGCGCCATGTTACCCGGGAAGCGATGGAGCGCCGGCCGCTGCCTGAACACCGAGTCGAGGCGCTCCGGCTCCATGCTCGCGATCTGGCGCACGTCGAGATGCCCGAGTCTCTGCTTCAACTCGTATGGCCCGCCGAACGCTTTCTCCATCTTCACCTGCTGGTCGAGGACCATTCCGATCAACAGAGCAAGCGGGTCGGTCTCCAGCAGCTCATTGGCTGCGGGGTTCTCGGTCCAGACGATGGGCACGGAGAAAACTCTAGGTCGCTACGCGGCCCAGCGCTCGCCCCACCGGCGCCTGGTCATCACCGGCCGGTCGGGAGGGATGAACTCGACGCCCTCACCCGCCATCACCACCTGCCAACCGCCTTCGTGGACCTCGCGGTGGTGAAACCAGCAGAGGGGCAGCATCCTGTGCACGTCGGTGTCGCCGCCGTGCTCCCAGAAGTCGATGTGGTGGGCCTGGGTCCAGCTGAGCGGCCGGTCGCAGCCGGGAAACGCGCAGCTCTGGTGCCTGGCCTGGAGCGCCCGCCACTGCGCCGGCTGGGCGGTGCGCCTGGCCCGACCCACGTCGATGACTCTCGAGTCCGACTTCAGCACACGGTGCAGCGCTCCGTCACAGGCCAGGCGCTGCGCTGTTTTCCCCGAGACCGGGATGCCGTTGGCCAGCTCTGAAGCCGGGGCGCCGACTTCGCGACGCAGACCTTCGGGTGTGGTGTGAAGGCTGATGTGCGGGCGCACACCGTGGTACTTGGGCAGGGTGCCTCTGTCCATCGTGTGATGAGCGATCTCCGCCAGGGAGTCCGCGCGTCGCTGCTTGGGCGTGCGCCGGTCGTCCGGACCCAGGCGCTTCGACAGCGATTCGATCGCCGTCGCCAGGGCGCCGCCGCCCTCGCGGTCGAGCACGCCGGAGATGTGAAACATGCCGCCTGACTGGCTGATGCTCAGGAATCGCTTCTCCCAGTCCTCCTCGATCTGGTGATCGAAGCTGTCGGGGTCGACCACGTACCGGGTGTGCTCCTCCAGCCAGCGCAGGTTCTCGACCGAGCTGTCTTTCGCCTGACCGATCCACCACTCTTCATCGATGTTCTGGCGCAGGTCTTCACGCAGCCTGGCCCGAAAACCGCAGATCACAGCAGCGGACTGGTAGCCAAGCTCACCCTCGCGAACAGCCTCGGCGATGCGCGGCATCGCCTCCACCTGTTCACCGACTCGCAACCGCTCGGCGGCAGCGGGACCGGAGAGCCGGCAGCCGCTCTTCACCCACCCGTTTGGCGTCTTGCCTTCGAGCATGTGGTCACCGCGCTGGACGGCGCGACGAACCACCTGGCTGAGGAAGAGCTGCTGCCGGTCAATGAGGCTGGAAAGCTCGCCGGGATCGATGAAATCGGGGTTGGAAACCTCTAGTTCAGCGACCGCGGCGCGGAGCTTTTCCATGCCTAAATTATACGAACTTACGTTCGAAAACACAATCAATATTTGTAAATTCTGCGTTCCCCATGGCCACCAGACCTCCCCCCCACACCCCCTTCACCGTAATCGTCCCTCTAGGAATCCGCCCTGTATCCTCCGCCGTTATTCCCGACGTGTACACGCCCGGCTCGAAGGAAGACTTCGACCGCCTGTACCGCTCCGCGTACCCCCGCGTCTTCCGCACCCTCTCCGCGATCCTCGCCGACCCCGAGGCCGCCGAAGACTGCGCGCAGGACGCCTTCGTGCAGGCCTTCCAGGCCTGGAGCCGCTGGCGCCCTGACGCCCCCGCCGAGGCCTGGGTGCACCGGATCGCCGTCAACCGCGCCATCTCCTACCGCAGGAGCGCGCGCCTGCGCACCGTGGGCGAGGTCCTGCGCCGGCTCGGCCGACCCGGCGGCAGCCCCGACCCCGCGGACCAGGCGACCCGACCGGACGTCCTGACCGCGCTCCGCTCCCTGCCGCCGAAGCTCTCCGCGGCGATCGTCCTCCGCCACTACCACGGCTACACCAACCGCGAGATCGCGACAGCGCTGGGTGTCTCCGAGCGCACCGTCGGAAGTCGCCTCCAGCAGGCCGGCGAGAAGCTTCGGGCCAGGCTCGAGTCGAGCTTCTCACTTGACGCCGCTCCGGCGTTGAATTCAGACAGCCGTGAGTGATGACGTGTTCGACAGCGACCTGCGGGCGCGCCTGCGCGTCGAGCTCGACCGCGTCCGGCCGCCCCACTCGGCGCCCCGCTACCTGACGGCGCGCGGCCGCCCCCTCGCGCTGCGCCTCGTCCCCGCCGCCCTGGCGGCAAGCCTGCTTGCCGTCCTCGCCCTCAGCGGCTTCTTCGCCACGGGCAGCACCAATCCGGTCGTGTGGGGCCAGCGCGTGGTCACCGTGCTCGAGCCGCAGACGGCGGCGCCGTCGCCGACCCCAGAACAGGACCACCACAAAGGCCCGGCGACCAGGCCTTCGGAGTCGCCGGAGCAGGAGCGCCAATCGCCCGGTCCGCAGCCAAGCGCGGAGCCGCGCGACTCCCCCGAGCCCGCGGACGATCACTCGGGAAGCGGCACCTCCGGGTCCGGCTCCTCAGGCAGCGGTTCATCAGGGACGAGCGGGTCGGACTCGCACTCCGGGTCCGGATCCGGCGATTCGCCCGACTCCACTTCCGACTCCGGCGAGGTCGAGCGTTCCTAGTCGCATGAAAAGACCAGTCGTACTGATCGTCGCGGTCACGGCGGGAGCCCTCCTGGTCGCAGCGGCGGGTGCTTCCGCGCACACGATGCTCATCCTGGGGAGCAGCACCGGCGCGCAGTCGTCGACCTTGAACGAGGAGGCGTCCGGCGCGCGCACGGAGTCGCCTGAACCTTCCGAAACCCCAGACGAGACTCCGACCGCGGAGCCGACTGAGCAGCCCGAGCCGACGGAGACGCCCGAAGCCGCCGAAAACGAGCAGGGCGAGGACGCGGACGACGATGCAGACGTGGACAACGAGGTCGAGAACCACGACGGTGGCGGTGACCACCAGGACGGCGGCGATCACGAGAGCGGTGGGAACGACTAGCTAAAGGTCATTCGCGCCGGCGCTGGACAAACTCAAAACCGAATCGCCCCTTGACGCACAGGTGACCCGAGGTGACGCTGTGATCAAGGGGCGACGTCACCTTGACGATCTTGTTGTCCTGGACGTGGAGCTCGAGCATGCAGCCCACGCCGCAGTACGGACAAACCGTTTCGGTGACTGACTGCCGCGACTCCTCCCACGTGCCCGCGGCGCGCATGTCGTGCTCGCTCTTGAACATCAGCGCGCCCGTCGGGCAAACGCCGATGCAGTTGCCGCAGTAGACGCAGGCGGAGTCGGGCAGGCCCACGTCGAACTCCGTGGAGATGTGCGCGTCAAATCCGCGGCCGGCGACCCCGATCGCGAACGTGTTCTGCGCGTCCACGCCGCACGCTTCGACGCACTTGTAGCAGAGGATGCAGCGCGAGTAGTCGCGGACGTAGAGCTCGTTGTCCACCTTCACGGGCTGCGCGACCGTGGCGACTTCACCAAACCGCGAAGGCACAGCGCCGTACCGAGACATCCATCCGTGCACCTGAGGCGACGTCAGGGACATGTCGACCGACGAGGCCAGCATCTCGAGCACGAGCCGGCGCGAGTGACGCACCCGGTCCGAGTCGGTCCTGATCTTCATGCCGGCCTCGACCTTGCGCGAGCATGCGGGAACCAGCACCCGCGAGCCTTCGAGCTCGACCACGCAGACGCGGCACACGTTGATCGGGGTCAGCGTGTCGAGCTGGCACAGCGTCGGCGTGTCGACGCCCATGCGCCGGCAGGCCTCGAGGATCGTGCTGCCCTCGCGTGCGAGCACCTCGCTGCCGTCGATCGTCAGCGTGAGATCAGCCACTGTTCAGGACCTTGAGCTGCGTCAGTCCCGACGCGATCGCGTTGGCCGCGGTCTGCCCCAGGCCGCAGATCGACGCGTCGCGCATCGCCTGGGCGATGTCGCTCAGGAGCGCGACATCTGCCTGGCCATCATTGTTCGGTTTCTGGAACATGCGCTCCAGGATCTCCTCCTGGCGCTTCGTGCCCACGCGGCACGGCACGCACTGCCCGCACGACTCGTCGCGGAAGAACCGCGCGATGCGCAGCATCACCTGCTTCATGTCCGCCGTCTCGTCGAACACGATGACCGCGCCTGAGCCGAGCGTCGCGCCGATAGCGCGGACGCCCTCGAAGCTGAGCGGGACATCGAACTGGTCGGGCGTCAGGAACGAGCCCGCGGCGCCGCCGAGCAGGACCGCCTGGACGTCGCGCGCTCCGGCCTGCCGCAGGAGCGTCCGCAGCGGGGTGCCCATCGGCACCTCGTAGACGCCCGCGGCATCGACGTGACCGGAGACGCAGAAAAGGCGCGTGTTGCCGAAGTCTCCATTGACGATGTCCAGCACGTTGAACAGCGTCTCGACGTTGTTGACGAGGGTGGGCTTGCCGAAGAGCCCGACCTGGACCGGGAACGGCGGCTTGTTGCGTGGCTCTCCCCTCTTCCCCTCGATCGAGTTGAAGAGCGCCGTCTCCTCGCCGCAGATGTAGGCGCCCGCACCGCGGCGCACCTCGACGTCGATTTCGAGCAGCCCGGCCTCGCGCGCCTGGGCGATGGCGTTCCCGACCCGCCTGCGCGCAAGTGGATATTCGTCGCGGATGTACACATAGCCCTTCTCGCAGCCGGTCGCTAAGGCGGCGATCGCCATGCCCTCGACCAGCGCGAACGGGTCGTTCTCCATGAGGACGCGGTCCTTGAACGTCCCGGTCTCCGACTCGTCGGCGTTGCAGACCAGGTAGTGCGGACGCGCGGGCTCTTTCGCCACCGACTCCCACTTGCGACCAGTCGGAAACGCTGCGCCGCCGCGCCCCAGCAGCCCCGCCTCGGTCACCTTCTGGATCACCGTGGCGGGCCCCATCTGTCTCGCGCGCCGGAGCGGTTCGAACCCGCCGTGGCTCCGGTAGCTGTCGAGGCTCTCGGGGTCGACGACGCCGGCGCGCCGCAGCAGCTTTGCACCGGCGAACTGCGGCGACTCGTGCGCCGTCTGCTCCGCCGTGTAAGCCTCGCCGTAGCGCTCCGTGAGCGTGGCCGGGGCGCGGTCACACAGACCCAGGCATGGCACGCCGTGCTCGGCCTTCGCACCCGCGAGCATGCAGACGATGTCGTCGCAGACATGGACCGCCTTCTCACCTCGCGGCTCGCGACCGAAGCGGGCATAGAACGAAACCACGCCATACGCCTCCGCGGGCGGGATCGACAGCCGCCGGCACGCATACTCCAGCGCGCCTCGGCTCACCCACCCCACCCGGTCCTGTATGGAATGCAACACCGGCAGGAGCATGTGGCGCTGTGAACGCACTGCGCGCCCGCCGTATCCGACGTGGTCATCGGCGGGGCGCCTCTCGCCCCCCTCCCAAAGCGACTCGGGCTTGCCCAGAAGCCCGTCCACGGCGGCCATCTCCGCATCGGTCGCGGCGCCGCCGGTGGTACGGATGTCCATCTAGGTGGAGGCCGCAGCCCCATCCCCCGGCTTCGCCGGGTACTTCCCCACAGGTGGGGAAGAGTCGATCTTGTCGATGCGGATCGCGCTGGCCTTGAACTCGGCCGTCCCCGACTTCGGGTCGGTGGCGTCGATGGTCAGGACGTTCGTCGCCACCTGGTCCGGGAAGTGCAGGGTCATGAAGGCGAGGCCGGGGCGCATCGTGTGGTCGAAGCGCACGTTCACCTCGACCGAGCCGCGCCGCGAGCTCGCGCTGACGCACTCGCCGTCCTCGACGCCGAGGCGGGCGCCGTCCTCGGGCGAGATCACGAGCGCCTCGCCCTTGCGCAGCGGCGATGTGTACTCGTTGGTCTGGACTCCGGTGTTGAAGGAGTCGAGCCGGCGGCCGGTCGTGAGCCGGATCGGAAACTCGTCGGTGAGCCTGTCCACCGGCGGGTCGTGCTCGACCGCGAAGAACGGAGCGAGGGGGCCCTCGACCGGGTCCTGCCACAGCCTCGCGTGGAGGAACTGCGTCCCCGGGTGAGTCTCGTCTGGGCACGGCCATTGGATCCCACCGAGCTCGTCGAGCCGGTGGTAGGCCATGCCGGCGTGCATCGGGGACAGGCTGCGGCATTCGTCCCACACCTGCTCGGCGCTCGGCTGCCCCCAATCGGCGCCGAGCCTGCCCGCCATCTCACAGATGATCTCGACGTCGTCGCGGGCGCCCGGCGGCGGATCGAGGGCGCGCCGCACGCGCTGCACGCGGCGCTCGCTGTTCGTGACGGTGCCCTCCGACTCCGCCCAGCCGGCGGCGGCCGGCAGGACGACGTGCGCAAGCTCGGCGGTGTGCGTCAGGAAGATGTCCTGGACGACCAGGTGGTCGAGCCCCGTCAAAAGGCGCACCGCGCGGCCCTGGTCGGCCTCGCTGCGCGCGGGGTTCTCGCCGACGATGTAGAGCGACCGCAGATCGCCCCGTTCCATCGCCTCGAACATCTCGCTGAGGTGCCAGCCCTTCTTGCGCGGAAACGCGGCCCCTCCCCAGGCGCGCGAGAACTTGTCGTGCAGGTCGGGGATCTCCAGATCCTGGAAGCCGGGCAAGCGGGCCGGGATCGCGCCCATGTCGCCGCCGCCCTGGACGTTGTTCTGGCCGCGCAGCGGATTCAGCCCGCAGCCGTAGCGCCCGACCTTGCCCGTGAGCAGACCCAGGTTGATGAGCGCCAGCACGTTGTCGGTGGCGTTGTGGTGCTCGGTTATGCCGAGCGTCCAGCAGATCATTCCGGTCCTCGCCTGGCCATAGGCCAGGGCGACCTCGCGGATCGCGGACGCCGGCACGCCGGTCTCCTTCTCCGCGCGCTCCAGCGTGTACTCCTCGACACATGTCGCGAACTCATCGAAGCCCGTCGTCGCACTGTCGATGAACTTCGTGTCCGCCAGGCCCTCGTTGATGATCACCCGCGCCATTGCGTTGGCGAGGGCGATGTCGCTCCCAACGTCGATGCCGAGCCACACGTCCGCCCACTCCGCCGACCCGGTGCGACGTGGGTCGACGGCGAAGAGCTTCGCGCCGTTGCGCACGCCGCGGAGAACATGGTGGAAGAAGATGGGATGCGTCTCACGCGCGTTAGAGCCCCACAGGAAGATCACGTCGGTGTGCTCCGCCTCCTCGTACGACGACGTCCCTCCCCCGGCTCCGAACACTGTCGCCAGACCGGCGACGCTTGGAGCGTGTCAAGTCCGGTTGCAGCTGTCGATGTTGTTGCTGTGCATGACGGCGCGGGTGAACTTCTGGGCCATGAAGTTCATCTCGTTGGTGGTCTTCGAGCAGCTGAACATTCCGAAAGCCTGCGGCCCTTTCTGCCGAGCGCGGTCGAAGCCCTCGGCGGCCCGTGTGAGCGCCTCATCCCAGGAGGCGGGACGGAGCTTGCCACCGTCCCTCACGAGGGGCTCGGTCAATCGCTCCATGGGGCAATCCTATGACTTGTTGGTTGCGATGAACTCCTTGATCCGACTCAGGCCGAGCTTGAGCTCGTCCTCCGACTGCGTGTACGCGAGGCGGATGAAACCCCTGCCCGCGGGCCCGAAAGCGGTTCCCGGCAGCACCGCGACGCCAGCCTCGTTCAGCAGGCGGCCGGCGAGGTCGTGCTCATCGAATCCGGTGCCCTGGATGTTCGGGAAAACGTAGAACGAGCCCTGGGGCCGGTGGCAGCGGACGCCCGGGATCTCGTTCAGGCCGTCGACCACCAGGTCGCGGCGGTGCTCGAAGACTTTGACCATCCGGCGCACCGCGTGCTCCGACTCCGGCGAGCCGAGCGCCTCGATGGCGGCGATCTGCGTGAAGGCCGCGGCGCATGACGAGGAGTTGATCATCAGCGTGTCGAGCTTGGCCGCGAGCGCCCGCGGGGCAACCGCATAGCCGAGGCGCCAACCCGTCATCGCGTACGACTTCGACAGCCCGTCCATCAGCACCGTGCGCTCGCGCATGCCATCGCGCGAAAGGGGTGAGACGTGCTCGAAACCGTAGACGAGCTGGCTGTAGATCTCGTCCGAGACAACGAGCAGGTCGTGCTTCTGCGCCAGCTCGCAGACGAAGTCGACATCCTCGTCGGTGAGGATGCCGCCGGTCGGGTTCTGCGGCGTGTTGATGATCAGCATCCGTGTCTTCGGTGTGACCAGCGACTCGAGCTCCTCGAGGTCCATGCGGAACCCGGACTCCTCGCGCAGCGTGACGAGCCTGGGGACGCCGCCGATGAAGTTCACCTGCGAGGCGTACGCGGGGTAGCCGGGGTCGGGCAGGATGACCTCGTCACCAGGCTCGACGCACGCGAGCAGGGTGAACAGGAGCACGTTCTTCGAACCCGGGACGAGGACGACGTCGGCCGGGTCGACCTGCGTCTTGAGCATCTTGCTCACGAACTGCGCGACCGCCTCGCGCGCCTCGAAGATGCCGCTGGCCGGCGTGTAGTGGGTGTAGCCGTTTTGCATGGCGCCGATCGCCGCCTCGACGATGTTGTCGGGAGTGGCGAAGTCGGGCTCGCCGATCTCGAGATGGACGATCTTCTTGCCTTCGGACTCGAGCTTGCGGGCCCGGGCCAGGACCTCGAACGCGCCCTCGGTGCCTAGGCGGTTCATGCGCTCGGCGAAGCGCACCGCGGTGCTCATATGTTCCCGAATCCTAGTGGACGCCGACCAGCGAGCCGCCGTCGATGCCGAGTGTCTGGCCGGTGATGTAGCCGGCCTGGCGCGAGCACAGGAAAGCGCACGCGGCGCCCACCTCCGCCGGGTCGCCCAGGCGCTTCATCGGCGTCCTAGCCTCGCGGGCCGTGAGGTCGCCGAGCCGTTCGAGCGCCGCCGTGCGAATCGCGTCGGGGGCCAGGCAGTTGACGGTGACGCGGTCGGCGGCCAGCTCTTCTGAGAGGGTCTTGGCGACGCCGGTGACGGCCGCCCGCATCGAGCTCGACAGCACGAGCCTCTGGATCGGCTGGCGGACCGACACCGAGGTGATGAACACGATGCGGCCCGCCTCCGAGTGCCGGATGTGCGGCAGGGCCGCCTTCACCAGGCGCACCGCGCTCATCAGGACGACCTGGTACGCCTCGTCCCAGCCGGCGAGCGAGATCGAGTCGAACAGGCCGGCGGGCGGACCGCCGGTGTTGACCACCACTACATCGAGACCGCCCAGGCGGTCGACCGCCTCGGCGACCAGCGCCTCGGGGTCGCCTGGTTGCGCAAGGTCGCGCGCCGAGAATCCCGCGGCGCCCATCGAGTCCGCCGCGGCCTTGATTGCATTGAGGTCACGCGACGCGATGAACGCCGACGCGCCTTCGGCGATCAAGGCCTCGGCGCACGCGCGCCCGATCCCCTTGCTCGCGGCGGTGACCAGCGCCTTCCGGCCTTTCAGTCCCAGGTCCATTCGTTAATTCTCTAGCCAGTCGTGTTGACGTACCAGTCGGTGACGTACTGGAACCGCTCGAAGGGCTCGATCGCCTGATTCGCGTGGACGCCGTGCACGCGCTGCGAGACCGCGTAGTCGTAGCGGCTTGAATACAGGAAGATCGCCGGCGCCGCGTCCGCGACCAGCGTCTGGAAGTCGATGTACGCGGCGAGTCGGGTGGGCGGATCGACGGCCGAGCGCCCGTCCTCCAGGTCCTTGTCGATGAGCCCCCACCCGCGCGAGTAGGCAAAGTTCAGCGACGCGGGGTCGATCCCGGAGTGCCACAGCGAGTACTGGTCGGGGTCGGGGCCGACGTCGATCGAGATGAGGGCCATCTGGTACTTGTGGGTCAGCACGTAGTCCTGGAGCAGCTTCGAGGCGGGCAGCGCCTGAACCTTGACCTCGACGCCGATGGCGCCGAGCTGGCGCGCGACCGACTCGGCGACCTGCTGGTTGGGAAACGAGCTCGCGGCGACCAGCGTCACAGCGAACGGAATCCCCTTGCTGGTGCGGATCTTCGAGGTCGGGTCGATCGACCAGCCCGCGGCGTCGAGGGCCTTGCCGGCCGCCTGGACGTCGTGCGGGTACTTGTTGGCCACCGACGCCGAGTAGGCCCAGCTCGCCGTCGGGATCGGGCTCGGGTCCGGGTCCGCCCGTCCCGACAGCACGTCGTTGATGATCTTCTGGCGGTCGATCGCCTGCACGAGCGCGAGCCGGACCTTCGGGTCCGCCAGGTACGGCCTGCCGTCGCCGTCCGGGTTCAGGGCCACGAACGAGGTCGCGAACATGTGCAGCTCCTGGATCGTCAGGTCGGTCCGCCCCATGAGCGTGTCGACCTCCTGCGGCTGGATCCCGCCGACGAGGTCCGCGGCGCCGCTGAGGACCGCCCGGATCGCCGACTGCGGGTCGGTGGCCGGGTAGGTGCGAAGGACGAGGTGGTCGAGGTACGGCTGCGGCACCGCGTAGGGATTGCGGTCGAGCGTGATGGCAAGGGGACTGATCGAGGCGACCTTGAACGGTCCCGTACCAAACGCGCGCACGCCGCTGGACGGGCTGCCGGCTATCTGGTCGGGCGCCATGCCGTTGAAGACGTGCTTGGGGATGATGCCGACCCGGAGCGACACGGGGAAGGACGCATCCGGGGCGCGCAGGCTGAACACGACCTGGTTCGGTCCGCCGGCCGCGACGCCAACCTGGCGCCACATCTCCGCCCCTGGCTGCTGGTACTCGAGGTCCTGCAGCACGTGGTACGTGAAGAGGACGTCATCCTGGCCGAAGGGCTGGCCGTCGGCCCATCTCACATCGGTCCGGAGGTCGACCGTGTAAGTGAGGTGGTCAGGGGAAACGGTCCAGGTCCGGGCCAGGACGCCGATGACGTTCTGCTGAGAATCGATCGCCGTGAGGCCCTGGTAGATGACCGCATTGACATCGCGGGTGCTCTCGTTGCTCTCGAACAGCGGGTTGAGGATGGTCGCCTGACCGACCAGCGCCTCGACGGCGGTGCCGCCACGGGCCGGTTTCGGCACCGTCGCGACCGGCTGGCAGCCGGCCAGCGCCAGGGCCGCCGCGAGCGCCGCGACGGCTACATGGCTACGCCTTGAAATGCGCCGAGACCCAGACGTTGGCTATCGAGCAGATCAGGAAGCCGGCGACCAGGACCCACGTGGTCCAGTAGATCTGTCGCTCGAGCCCTCTCCGCGTGCGGTAGCCGCCGCCCAGGCCGCTGTCACCTCCGCCGATGGTGCCGCCAAGCCCCGATGCCTTGGGTGTCTGGATGAGCACGCCGGCCGTCAGCAAGACGGCGAGCACGGCCTCCGCGATGACAAGCGCGTTCTGAAGCCTGTCCATGAACCCGGAAAGTCTACCGACTGATCCTGAGGCTCAGGCCCAGATCGATCCGAACCGCGCATTGATCGCGTCCCAGTTCAGCGTGTTGTACCAGGCCGCCACGTAGTCGGCGCGCTTGTTCTGGTACTTGAGGTAGTAGGCGTGCTCCCACACGTCCACGCCGAGGATGGGAGTCAGCTCCTCCATGTACGGGCTGTCCTGGTTGGGGAAGGAGCGGATCCCGAGCTTCCCCTGCTTGTCGGCCACCAGCCACGCCCAGCCGCTGCCGAACTGGCCGACCGCGGCCTTCTGAAGCTGCTCCTTGAAAGCGTCGTAGGTGCCGAAGTTGTTCTTGATCGCATCGGCGATGCGGCCGTTGGGGTTGCCTCCGCCGCCCGGGCCCATGATCGTCCAGAAGATCGAGTGGTTGGAGTGGCCGCCCGCGTTGTTGCGGATCACGGTCCGGATGTCCTCGGGCACCTGGTTGATGCCCCAGAGCAGCTCTTCCAGCGACTTCGAGGCCATCTCGGGGTGCTTCTCGAGCGCGGCGTTCGTGTTGTTCACGTAGGCCGCGTGGTGCTTGTCGTGATGGATCTGCATGGTCGTGGCATCGATGTGCGGCTCGAGCGCCTCGTACGGATAAGTCAGCGCAGGAAGCTCAAAAGGCATTACAAGGACCCCCCTTTCTCGAATTCGTTCTGAATACAGGAACCAGTCTAAGTGCTTGTCGATTTCGACCCGGACGCCTGGCCTTTCACCGCCGCGGCTCGGCGCTCGATCTCGACCGGGTCGCCGAGGTAGCGCCAGGACGTCGGCCGCAGGTCGTGGTCGAGCTCGTACACGCGCGGCACGCCCGTGGGGATGTCGAGCTCCACCACCTCGTCGTCGGTCAGCCCGTCCAGGTGCTTGACCAGCGCCCGCAGGCTGTTGCCGTGGGCGGAGACCATCACGCAGGGCTGGAGCAGAAGGTCGGGCACGATGGCGTCGTACCAGTAGGGCAGCATCCGCTCGACCACGTCCTGGAGGCATTCCGTGGCCGGCAGGAGCTCGGGCGGCAGGGCCGCGTAGCGCGGGTCGTGGGACGGGTGGCGCTCGTCAGAGGTCTCGAGGGCCGGCGGCCGCACGTCATAGCTGCGCCGCCAGACCTTCACCTGGTCCTCGCCGAACTTCTTTGACGTCTCCTTCTTGTTCAGGCCCTGGAGGGCGCCGTAGTGGCGCTCGTTCAGCCGCCAGCTGCGCTTGACCTGCACCCAGTCGAGCTCGAGCGCGCGCAGCGCGACCTGCGTCGTCTGGATGGCGCGGATGAGCAGCGACTCATGCACGACCGCCGGGCGCAAGCCGGCCTCCTTCATCAGGTCGCCGGCGTCCCTCGCCTCTTGCCGGCCGCGATCGCTGAGCGGCACGTCCGTCCAACCGGTGAACCGGTTCTCGACGTTCCACGTGCTCTCGCCGTGACGCAACAGGACGAGAGCTCCCGGTCTGGAAGCCAGGCCTCTAGCGGTGGCCATAGACCTCGGCGGTGATCTTCACGATGTGCGCGAACTCGTCGGCGTCCAGGCTCGCCCCGCCTACGAGCACGCCGTCGCAAAGGGGAAGCTCCACGTAGTCCTGGACGTTGTCGGCTTTCACGCTTCCGCCGTAGAGGACGCGCACCTTGCGCGCCGCGCCGGCGCCGATCATCTCGCCGACGATCTTGCGGATCAGGCGCATGGTCTTGTAGGCATGTTCGGGGTCGGCGTTCTTGCCGCTGCCGATCGCCCAGACAGGCTCGTAGGCGATGACCAGGCGCGCCGAGTCGTCGGCGGAGCAGCTGGCGAGGCCTGCCTTCACCTGGGCTGACACGACCTGGTCAGAGGTACCGGCGTCGTAATGGTCGGCGAGCTCGCCGACGCACATGATCGTGCCGAGCCCCGTGGACAGGACGGCGGCCGTCTTCTTGGCCACCATCTCGTCGGTCTCGCCGAGGAACAGGCGCCGCTCGGAGTGGCCGATGATCACCCACTGGCACAGCGACTTCAGCATCACCGGCGAGACCTCGCCCGTGAATGCACCGGACTGCTCCCAGAAGCTGTCCTGGGCGCCGAGCTTGACGCCGGACTCGACGAGAAGGTCGGAGACCGCCGTCAGCCAGAGGAACGGCGGGAAGATGGCGACCTCGACCTTGTCGGCCTGGCCACGGGCCACGGCCATGACGCCGCGCACCAGGTCCAGCGCGTCGTCGACGTTGGTCGGGTTCATCTTCCAGTTGGCCGCGACGAGCGGCATCCCGGGCGGACGGCTCGCCAAACCTAGCCCTCTTTCAGGATCGCGATGCCCGGCAGCTCTTTCCCCTCCAGGTACTCGAGCGTGGCGCCGCCGCCGGTGGAGACGTGGGAGTAGCGGTTGCCCAACCCGAGCGCGTCGATGGCGGCGACCGTGTCGCCTCCACCGACCAGGGTGTAGGCGCCGGAGGTGGCGATCGCCTCCCCCACGGCCCGGGTGCCGTCGGCGAAGTCCTTGATCTCCGCGACGCCCACCGGTCCGTTCCAGATGATCGTGCCCGCGCCGCGCAGCTTCTCCTTGAAGAGGGACAGAGACCGCGGCCCAATGTCGAGGGCCATCCAGCCTGGCTCGACCTTGTCAGCGTCCAGCACGCGCAGCGCCTCGCCCCCCTGCATCTCGCGCGCGCAGACGACGTCCAGCGGAAGGACGAGCTTGTCACCCGCCTCCTCGGCGACCTGACGCGCCTCGCCCAATGCCTTGTCTTCGACCAGGCCGCTGCCGGTTGGCCAGCCGCGGGCCTTGAAGAACGTGTTTGCCATTGCGCCGCCGATCAGCAGCGCGTCGACCTTCGTCAGCAGCGCGCGCAGGACGCCGACCTTCGTCGAGACCTTCGCCCCGCCGACCACCGCGACCATCGGCCGCCGGGGGTTGTCGAGGGCGCGGTGGAGCGCGTCGAGCTCCGCTTCCATGAGCTCGCCCGCGTATGCCGGGAGGTAGGACGCGACGCCCACGACGGAAGCATGCGCCCGGTGTGAGGCCGCGAAGGCGTCATTGACGAAGATGTCGCCCAGCGAGGCGAGCTCGCGCGCAAAGCCAGGGTCGTTGGCCTCGTCCTCCTTGTGGTAGCGGACGTTTTCCAGAAGGAGAACCTGGCCGGCCTGGAGCCCATCGACCGCCCTGGCGGCGGGGTCGCCGACGCAGTCCTCGGCGAACTGCACCGGCTGACCGACGCTCTGGCCCAGGTGGCCGACAAGCGCTTTCAGGGAGAGGTCGGGCTCGCGGTCCTTCGGGCGCCCGAGGTGCGACATGACGATGACGCGGGCGCGGCGCCGGGCCAGGTGCCGCAAGGTGGGCGCGGCGGCGCGGACGCGCGCGTCGTCGCTGACGGCGCCGTTCGCAAGCGGGACGTTGAGGTCCTCGCGCACCAGGACACGCTTGCCGGCGACGTCGACCGCACGGATCGAAGCTTTCAGAGCTTGTCGGCCATGTACGAGATCAGGTCGACCATCCGGCAGCTGAAGCCCCATTCGTTGTCGTACCAGCTGACGACCTTCGCCCAGTCGCCGCCGAGCACGGCGGTGGACGGCGCGTCGACGATCGACGAGTGCGGGTCGTTCTTGAAGTCGGACGAGACCAGCTCCTCATGGCTCACGGCGAGGATGCCGCGCAGCTCGCCGCTCGCGGCCTCTTCGAAGGCGGCGTTGATGTCCTCCGCGGTCGTCGACTTGCCCAGCTGGACGGTCAGGTCGACCACCGACACGTCGAGGATGGGCACCCGGAACGAGATGCCGGCGAACTTTCCCGCCAGCTCGGGCAGCACCTCGGCGACGGCCCGGTTCGCGCCGGTCGAGGTCGGGATGATGTTGTCCGCGGCGGCCCGCGCCCGCCGGAGGTCCTTGTGCGGCAGGTCCTGCAGCTTCTGGTCCGCCGTGTAGGCGTGGATCGTTGTCATCATGCCGCGCTCGATCCCGAACGACTCGTTCAGCACCTTGGCCAGCGGCACGAAGCAGTTCGTGGTGCAGCTCGCGTTCGAGATGACGTTGTGCTTGGCGGGGTCATAGCCCTTGTGGTTCACGCCCATCACGACCGTGTAGTCCTGGTTGGTCGCGGGCGCCGAGATGATCACCTTCCTGGCCCCGCCCTTGTCGATGTGGACGCGCGCCTTGTGGGCGTCGGTGAAGAGCCCCGTCGACTCGATGACCAGGTCGACGCCGAGGTCGCGCCACGGCAGCTCACCTGGGTCCTTCTGGGTCATGAACTTAACCGAGTGTCCGTCGACGTGAATGGACTCGCCTTCGGCCTTGACCTCGGGCGCGAAGGTCCCGAGCGCGGTGTCGTGCTTGAGCAGGTGGGCGAAGGTCCTGGCGTCGCCGATGTCGTTGACGGCGACGATCTCGAAGTCCGGCCTCAGGTCCCAGGCGGCGCGGTAGATGTTCCGTCCGATGCGGCCGAAGCCGTTGATGCCAACCTTCAGTGCCATTGGGACGAGCTCCTGATGAGTGTGTGTGTGGGCTCGGGGTCAGAGGGTCGAGCTAAATGTTATGCGGAGCGGCGACCTCGGCCGTTCGGGCGGGCGAGCTCCTGCAGTCTGCGCAGCCTGTGATTCACCGCTGACTTCGAAAGCTTCATGCGCCCGGCCAGCTCGCCGAGGTTCAGGTCCGGGTTGGCGCTGCGCCAGCGCGCCATCTCGCGCAGCGCGGGCGGCAGGAGGTCAAGGGTGCCCGCGGCCTCGAGCTGCTCGATGGCCGCGGCCTGGCGAAGTCCGGAGCCGATGGTCTTGCCGATGTTGGCCGTCTCGAAGTTGAGCCGGCGGTTCACCTCACCGCTGACCTCGCGCACCACGCGCACGTTCTCGAACTCCATGACCGCGCGGCTCGCGCCCATCATCGAGAGCATCCGGACGATGCCGTCGCCGTCCTTGACGTAAACCACCCGCTGTCCGCCCCGCTCTGTGACCCCGCTTTTGACCCCGGACTCCTCGACCATCCTCGCGATCGTCGAAGCCCACGACGGCGTGGGGGCGACAAACTCCAGGTGGTATCGGGTGTTCGGTGCGTTGACCGAGCCGCAGCCGAGGAACAGCCCGCGCAGCATGGCCTTGCGGTCGCAGGCGGCGTCCGGCCTGGCCTGGACCGGCGGCTGGGAGAAGGCCGGCACCAGCTCTGGCGGCAGGGTCAGCTCGATGAAGAACGACATCCTCTTGCGCGTCTTGACGGCCTGGTACTTCGCCTCCATGTGCGCGACGGCGCGGCCGAGGCGGACGACCTTGCGGGCGACGGCGTTGCGCAGCAGGGAGAAGTAGGCGGAACGGCCGCGGGGGTTGCCCAGCAGCCTTCCGCGTGAGCCGTAATAGACGCCGAGCAGCTCGTTCAGCTGACAGCAGGGCCGCGCCGGCAGAAGCCCAGCCATCTCGTTCTTGACCTCGACCGCGAACGAAATCGCGCCCACCTCCAGGAAGGTGATGAAACCCTCGCCCCTTTCGGAGTCTACGCGCGACCCGACCCGTCCAGCCCACGTAACTGGCGGCCGCGCCACAATCTGTGTGATGCCCGAGATGCGGATGATCGAGGCGGTCCGCGCCGCCATCACCGAGGAGATGGAGCGCGACGAGCGGGTCCTGGTCATGGGCGAGGACGTTGGCCGCAAGGGCGGTGTCTTCGGGGCCACCGACGGCCTCTACGCCAGGTTCGGCGAGGCCCGCGTCCTGGACACCCCGCTCGCCGAGTCGGCCATCGTCGGCGTGGCGATCGGCGCCGCCCTGAACGGCCTGCTGCCCATCGCCGAGATCCAGTTCGCGGACTTCATCCACCCTGCCTTCGACCAGATCGTAAGCGAGGCCGCGCGCACCCGGTACCGGACCAACGGGGACTACTCGGTGCCCATCGTCATCCGGGCGCCGTTCGGCGGGGGCGTGCACGGCGGCCTCTACCACTCGCAGTCGATCGAGGCGTTCTACGCCCACGTCCCCGGCGTCAAGGTGGTCGTGCCGAGCACGCCTGGCGACGCGCATGGCCTCCTCAAGTCAGCCGTGCGCGATCCCGATCCCGTGCTGTTCCTCGAGCACAAGAAGGTGTACCGGCTGGTCGCCGAAGAGGTACCCGACGGCGACCACCTGCTGCCCATCGGCCCGGCGGCGATCCGCCGCGAGGGGACGAACCTCAGCTGCTTTGCCTGGGGCCTGATGACGCACTACTGCCTGGAGGCGGCGCAGCAGCTCGAGGCGGAGGGGGTCAGCGTGGAGGTCGTGGACCTGCGCACCCTGGCGCCGCTCGACCGCGACACCATCCTCGCGTCCGTGCGCAAGACGGGCAAGGCGATGGTCGTGCACGAAGACAACCTCACGGGCGGTTTCGGCGCTGAGGTGGCCGCGATCATCTCCGAGCACGCCTTCGACGACCTCGACGGTCCGGTCGTTCGCGTCGCGGCACCGGACATCCCGGCGATGCCTTTCAACACGCCGCAGGAAGAATTTTTCATGCCCAGCCCGAAGAAGATCGCCGAAGCCATGAAAAAACTTGCCGCGTACTAATAAGAAAGGGGATCCTCCCCCCCGGCGTCGCGTGGCGACGCCGCCCCCCCAGCAAGTGGGGGGGCCAACATTCCCTCCCCTCCGGCGGCGCTCCGCGCCGCCGCCTCCCCAACAGGTGGGGAGGCTGGTTCTACCGCAGATATCGCAGGCTGAGTACCGCATGCGGCGCGAGGCTGTCGCCGCGGGGATGGATGCCGCCGGCCTCGACGCACTCGCGATCTTCTATCCCGCGCGGGTCGCCTACCTCACCGGCTTCCACCACATCCCGACGGAGCGCCCGATCGGGCTGGTCATCGGGTCCACAGGCCAGGCCTCGCTGGTGGTACCCGCGGTCGAGAAGGAGCACGCCGAGTCGGCCGCCGAGGTCGACCAGGTGCGCGTCTACTTCGAGTACCCGGGCGCAGAGCACCCGATGTCGATGGTGGCCGAGGTGCTGGCGGAGATGAACGCTCGGCCACAGCGGACCGGGGCCGACCATGACGGCTACGTGCCGTTCTGGGGCTACCGCGGTCCGCGCCTGAGCGATCTCATGGGAGCGGAGCCGGTCGACGCCGAGCTCATCGTCGAGGCGCTGCGCCGCGTGAAATCCGAAACCGAGCTTGCCTGCATCCAGCTCGCGTGCGATTGGGCCGTGCGCGGGCATCGGCGCATGCAGGCGGCGATCGAGGTCGGCAAGACCGAGATCGAGTGCTACACGCCTCCCGCCACGGAGACGCTTTTCGAGATGGTCCGCGAGATGCCCGGCTGGCGACCGCGGGGCGCCGACGACACGGGGTTCATAGCGATGTTCGTTGCCGGCAGGTCGACGGCGATGCCCCACGGGTTCGTCAAGGGCCACGGCATCCAGCCGGGCGACGTGCTCGTCACCGGCGCGGGTGCCAACATCGACGGCTACCGCAGCGAGCTCGAGCGGACGCTGATCGTCGGTGAGCCGACACCGGAGCAGGAGCAGGCTTTCGCCGCGATGCTCGCGCTGCAGACGCGGGCCATAGAGGTCATGGCGCCGGGCGTGCCCGCCGCTGAGGTGGAGTTGGCGACGGTCCGTCTCGCTGAGGAGCTGGGCGTGGCCGCCAACCTGCGCCACCACGCCGGCCACTCGATCGGGCTGGAGGGACATGAGGCTCCCTTCCTCGACCGCGGCGATGACGCGGTGCTCGAGCCCGGCATGGTCTTCACCGTGGAGCCGGGCGTCTACATCAGCGCGCTCGGGGGCTTCCGCCACTCGGACACGGTCGTCATCACGTCCGACGGCCGGCGCGTCATGACGGACTATCCGCGGGAGCTGAAAGACCTGGTCATAGCGCCGCGGTCGTGACCTCCGGCCGGCGGTGAACCCGGCTGCTGACCAGGTGCAGAACGTGAACGCCGGCCCGAGTCCGGTGCCGAACGCGGTCCAGGGTGACAGGGGGCAGGGCGTCCTGCTCGCCCTGCGCGACCACCGTCTCGTGCGGACGCAGCTCTCTCCAGACGCGGCCGATCGCGTCCCTGGGAAGGCTGCCGGGGACGTATACGTAGCTCCGCTGTGCGACATGGTCGCGGGAGCGGAGCTCGGCGCGGGTGAACGCGTCCTGGGCGACAAAGTCCTTCAGGTAGGGATCGCTCACCTCCCAGAGGTCTGGCGGGCCCGGTGGCGCCTGGCCGCGATATAGAAAGACGACGCGCCTGCCATCGGCGGCCTGGAGCCCTTCCTCGATGACAGCGTCCCCTGCGTTCTGGTCGTGGGGCAGGATGACCAGGATGTCCGCCGGCCGGCGCCTGAACTCGGCCGCGATCGATTCGGCAGCCAGCGCGGGCCTGTAGGGCACGGGAAACACGGCCGGCCGCTGGGCCCGACCGCGGTTGTAGGTCCACAGCCCCACCACCAGTCCGACAAGGGTCAGGCCACCGCCAAAAGCCGTCGCGTACGGCTTCGCGACGAGGTTGACGCTCCAGCCGATGACGGTCAGGCCGGTCGTGAGGACGCCGATCGCAAACACAAGCCGCCGTCGCGCCGCGCCGTCGGTCGCCAGGTCGCGCCACCGGATGATGTCCAGTGAGAGGTTGGTCAGGATGAACGAGCCGAGCAGCCCGAACGCATAGAGGTCACCAAGGAACACCGCGGCGACTGCGCTGTGTCCCGCCACGTAGACGAGCAGCACCGGCGGCACGACCGCGGTCAGGATCGCGACGTGCGGTGTGCGGCGCCACGAGTTTCGGCGCTCGACCACCCGCGGCAGAAAACCCATCCGTGTCAGGGCGAGGAACACGTGGTAGCCGCCGATGATGGCGGTGTTGCTCGCGAAGATGAGAAGCACCGAGCCGGTCACCGCGACCAGGGCTGCGATCGCCTGACCTGAATAGCGACCGGCCAGCAGCGACAGCAGCTGGTTGACGTTGGCGGGGTTGTTCGGATCGGGCACGAGCGTCGTCGACCAGAGGGTCAGCAGCGGGCTCGTGACGACCATGGTGAGGATGACGATGGCCATGGTTCGGTACGCCGTCGTGCGTCGCGGCGAGCGCATGGCGGGCGCGATCTGGGCCACGCTCTCGAGGCCCGAGAAGGCAAGGAAGGCCGCGCCGAAACCGGTGATGACGACCAGCGGCGTGAGCGGGGGCGGCCCGTCGCCGACCGACCTGATGGTTTCGACGACGCCCGGCAACCCGATGTGCAGCGCCACCAGCACCACCACCAGGAGCTGCGCCGCCGCCGCCGCCGTGGCGGCAATGAAGCTGACGATCGCGCTTTCCCGGATGCCGTAGACGTTCAGGGCCGCAAGCATTGCGAGGGCCACGAGCGTGCCCGGCACCGCACTTCCCCACCCGACCGCCGGCACCACCACGGCCAGGTAGGCGATGCCCGAGAAGGCGCTGATGGCCGCGGTCAGGTAGTAGTCGACGATGATGAACAGCCCACCGACCAGGCCGGCAAACGGGTGCAGCGCTCGCGACGCGATGGTGACCACGCCACCACCCTCCGGGTTACGCCAGGTGACCTCGGCGTACTTGAGGGCCAGCAGGATGAACACGAACAGCGTCATCAAGACGAAGATCGCCGCGCGCCGGTTGTAGCCGCTGGCGGAGAGGATGCCCGGCACGTAGTAGATCGAGGTCCCGATGTCCGCAAAGACGATGGACCAGGCCAGGAGGGGTCCCAGGCTTGCTCCGTGAACCTTGATCCGCCGCCTTGTCGCGGCCGGAGTGTGCATGAACCCAACGTAGGAGCGGCGGCGTGAGCTCTCCGTTTGGACGAGGCCGGAACGCGTATGGATGCCGTATGGGTTTCGGCTAGGGTAGGCCGGTCGATGGGCAGCGACTCAGTGGCGCGGCGCGGCCGCAGGCCAGGAGACCTACGTGTGGTGGTCCGGCGGCCGGCGAAGCTGCCCCGCACGCTTGGCCCGGGCGCCCTGTTCGCGGCCTGCTACGGCAACGTCGGCTCGAGCATCTACTACGCGCTTGGCGTCACCGCGGCGTTCGCGCTCGGCCTGACGCCGCTCGCGCTCATCCTCGCCGGCTTCATCTTCGTGACGACGGCGCTGAATTACGCCGAAGGAACGGCGGCGCTGCCGCACGCCGGCGGCAGCTCCAGCTTCGCGCGGCGGGCGTTCAACCAGCCCATCGGCTTCATCGTCGGCTGGGTTCAGCTCCTGAACTACACCGCCACGGTCTCGATCTCGGCCTACTTCGCGATCAGCTACCTCGGCTTCTTCGAGAAGTACAGCCCGTTCTTCGGCTTGCTGAAGAACAACAACACATGGCACGTCGGGGCGACCGTCGTGCTGATCGGAATCCTGATCGCGGTCAACATCATCGGCATCCAGGAGTCGAGCGTCTTGAACCTCGTCCTGGCCTTCACCGACCTGATCACCCAGTTCGTCCTCGTGATTCTCGGTTTGATCCTGCTGCTCAACATCCAGACCGTCATCCACAACATCCATCTCGGCGTGGCGCCGACGTGGGGCAACTTCCTCGCCGGCATCTCGATCGCGATGGTGACCTACACCGGCATCGAAACGATCTCCAACCTGTCCGAAGAGGCCAAAGACCCCGGCCGCAACGTGCCCCTGGCGACGTATTGGGTGATCATCGCAGTGCTCTTCGTCTCCGCCTTCCTACCGACGATCGGCGTCAGCGTGTTCCCGGTGAGCCTCGACCCGCAGACGCACCAGTACACGACCGCTCTCGCCGACCAGTGGAAGTCCGACCCGGTGGCGGGCATCGTCACCGGCTTCGCCAGGGTCTCCGAGACCCTCGCCGAGTGGGCTGGGATCTGGGTCGGGATCCTTGCTTTCACGATCCTGATCATCGCCACCAACGCAGGCCTGATCGGCATCTCGCGGCTGAGCTACTCGATGGCGGGGGTCGACCTTTTGCCGAAACGACTCGCGCGCCTCCACCCGAAGTTCAAGACGCCGTACGTGTCGATCCTGGTCTTTGGGATCGGCGGCGCTCTGCTGGTCCTGCCGGGAGTCCTCGTCGGCAGCAGGGAGATCGACCTGATGAGCGCGGTCTACTCGCTCGCGGCGACCTTCGCGTTCTGCTCGGCGCACCTGTCGGTGATGCGTCTTCGCTTCATCGAACCGTCGCTGCACCGGCCGTACCGCATGCCGTGGAACATCAAGTTCGGCCGCGACAGCATCCCCGTCCTTTCTCTTGTGGGGGCGCTTTTCATCGGCACGGTCTTCACGCAGCTCGTGTTCCAGAACATCTCGAACTCGACCATGATCTTCGCGGGCTGGGTGGTGCTCGGGGTGGTGACCTACGTGCTGTACCGGCGGTATCGACGCGAGCCACTGTGGGAACCGCTCGAGGTGCCGCCACCGCGCGAGCGGGAGGTCGACCACGTGCCGTTCGAGAGCCTGCCGCGCAGCGCCCGCTATCGGATGGGTCGCCGCGAACGCATCGCGGCCCACGCCGCGCGGGCCACGCATGTGCACGAGCGCCACCGCCCGGCGTGGCAGCTCGAGCTGGAGCTCTTCTTCGCCCGCCACGGCGCCGTGCGCGGCGTGCTGATCGTCCTGGTGTTCGCCTCGGTCAGCGGCCTCGCCATCTTCGTCGACTTTTCCGCCAACGACCCGACCGGCCCTGGCGTCAGCTGGTCACCCGGCCTGGTCGCGGTCGCGTTTCTCGCCGCCTACGTGCTCAACCGGAGCCACGCCGAGGAGTAGGAGCTACGCGAGCAGGCGGTAGCCGACCCCCGGTTCGTTGACGATGTAGCGTGGGTTCGCCGGGTCGTCGCCGAGCTTCTTGCGGATCTGGGCGACCACGTAGCGAGTGTTGTACTTGTCGCCGACCGCGTACTCACCCCACACCTGTCTAAGCAGCGTGCTGTGGCTCACCGGCTTGCCCGCATGGAGCGCGAGGTAGCGCAGCAGCTCGTACTCGGTCGGCGTGAGGTGCACCGGTCGCCCGTTCACGGAGACCCGGCGACTCGCAAGGTCGATCTCCAGGTCGCCGCTCTGGATGACCGGCTCCCCGGCGGAGATGTCGGCCTGGCGCCGCAGGACCGCACGTATTCTCGCCACCAGCTCCTCGGTGCCGAAGGGCTTGACGACGTAGTCGTCGGCGCCGGCGTCGAGGGCACGTACTTTGTCCTTCTCGCCCGGCATCACGCTGACCACGATGACCGCCGCGCGGGTGTGCGGGCGCAGCGCGCGCAGCGTGCCGAAGCCGTCCATGCCGGGCAGGCCCAGGTCGAGAAGGATCACGTCCGGCCGCCAGGTCGCCGCCTCGCGCAGTGCCTCCTCTCCCGAGTCGACCGCCCGCACGTCGAAGTCGTGATAGCCAAGCCCTGTACGCAGGACTCTCTGCATCTCGACCTCGTCGTCGACGACCAGGACGCGGCCGCTCACCGTCGGACAGGCACCGCGGCCAGTGGCAGCGTGAAGGTGAAGCGCGGACCTCGACGCCTGTTCTCGGCCCGGATCGTGCCGCCGTGGGCTTCGACGACGCGCTTCGCGATCGCCAGGCCGAGGCCTGTGCCGCTCTTGCGCCGCGTCCAGAACGTGTCGAAGACGCGGTCCAGGTCGGTCGGGGCTATGCCAGGCCCGTCGTTCTCGACCCACGCTTCCAGGTGATCCCCGGCGGCGCGCGCGCCGATCTCGATCGCGCCGTCGGGCGGCGCCCACTCGAGCGCGTTCTCGACCAGGTTGTAGATGACCCGCCCCACCTGCATCTCGTCGACATCGACCGGAGGCAGATCGCCCGCGACATGGAGCACGACCTGGTGACCTTTGAGGTTCGGCTTCAGCTGGCCGAGCGTGCCGCCGACCAGGTCGGCGAACACCTGCGGCTCGAGCGCGAGCTCGAGACCCGCCTCGAGACGCGAGAGCGTGAGGAGCTCGCCGACCATGCTGTCCAGGCGCGCTGCCTGGCGGTCCATGTCGCCCACGAGCTCCCGCTGCTCGGAAGTCAGCTCGGCGCGAGGAGCGGCGAGTGCCGTGAGGCCGGCGCGCAGGGTGGCGATCGGGCTCTTGAGCTCGTGCGAAAGCGACGAAAGGATCGCCGCCTTCAGAGAATCCGAAGCCTGCAGGCTGCGGGCTCGCTCCGCCTCCGCCGACGCTCGCCGCCGTTCGAGAACGAGGTCGGCGAGGCCGATCAGCGCCGCGAGCATCCGGAGGTCGCTTGCGCGCGGCGGCGGCGCGCCCAGGCCAACCGCCAGCGCTCCGCCTTCCAGTGGGAAGTAGGCGATGCCTCCTCCCGCGCCGCGCACCTTCACCGGGACCACGGCCCCGTTCCGGATCGAGATGCCGACCGGCTTTGCATTGTCGAACGACCAGCGCGCCTGCTTGAGCTCATCGTCGGTCAGCACCGACCCCGCGAGCCAGGTCGCCTTGCCCGCTGCCATCGCCACCATCCCGAAGCGCTCCACCCCGGGCAGGCCCAGGGCGCTGTCCGCGACCATAGTCAGCGCCGCGCCGACGTCCTGGGTGCGCAGCATCGTGGTCGCGAGCCCATACAGGGCTCGGGAGTCGGACGCCATCGCCTCGGCCGTGGCCTGGGCCCGGCGCAGCGAGACCGCGAGCTGGCTGGTTACCAGAGCGACCACGAGCAGGACGGAAAGCTCCAGGAGCTCGGCCGGGCCACGGACCGCGAAGGTGCCGACCGGCGGGACGAAAAAGAAGTCGTAGAGGAGGAAGGCAAGCACGCTCCCGGTGATCGCGGGCCCGCGACCCCACACGACGCCCAGCCAGAGGACGACAAGCAGGTAGAGCGCCCAGAGGCCGGTCAGCGGAGCGAGCGAATTGATGACGCCGATGACCGCCGTGACCGCGGCCGCGCCCCCGAGCGCGACCAGGTAGGGCGCCATCCGGCGCATCGTCATCGTGCTGGAGAGTCTACGAGCCAGCGCACTCCCGTCCTGTGGGCCGGGCTGGTACCCCGAGCCGCCCCGCGATCGTGTCAAGCGGTCCCGGCAAGCACGAGCTCCTGCTTTCGGTTGGCGTAGCCGCGGTGCGACGGCCTGGCGACGCGATACCAGGCGAGCGTCTCCGCGAGCGCATCCTCGAGGGCCGAGGGCTCGAAGCCCAGCTCCTCGCGGGCGCGGCTGATGTCGTAGCCGGCGTGGCGGTGCGGGTCGGGTCCGTAGGGGCTCGCGCCTTCGGGCAGCTCGGCGAACGGGACCGGATGCACGCGCACCGGAACGCTGAGCGCTCGGGCGATGCCCTCGATCAGGTCGCGCAGGCTGACATCGTCGAAGGCGGCGTTGTAAGCCCGCTGCGCCGTCGCCTTGCGAACGTCGCACGCGAGGGCGCACGCGAAGCCGATGTCCTTCGCCGAGGCGAGGTTCGCGCGCCGCTCGTAGGTCTCCGCGGGGACAAGCAGCGGACCGCCGTCCGCGACCCGTTCGATGTAGGCGGCGATTCGCAGCGTGGGGTCGGCTGGACCGAACACCGACGGCGGACGCACGATCGTCCAGGGGAGCTCGTCGTGGCGAGCCAGGAGCGTCTCGCACCAGCGCTTGCCGTCGAGGTAATCCAGCGTCTCGGGAGGGTCGCCGGCAAGCGGGACGAAATCGTCCTCGCGCGCCAGCTTGCCGTTCAGCTGTGGATACACCCCGGTCGAGACCAACACGTAACGGGTGCCGTTGAAATTGCGGGCCATCGCCTCGATCTCGCGCGGCATGAAGCAAGCAAGGTCGAGCACCACGTCCGGCTCGGTCTGGGCCAGCGCCTTCACGAGCTGCGCCTCGTCGGTGCGGTCGAACGCGACGTAGCTGGTGAACGTGCCGTACGGCCGGTTCTTGAGGCCCGCGGCGATCGTCTCGACTCCGCGCCGCATCAGCTCCTTGCACGCGGCGACGCCGATGAACCCGGCGCCACCGATGACGAGAGCTCGCGTCAAATCAATCGATGTCGCGGGTGACGAAGTCGACGTCGATCTCACTCTTCTCGCCCAGCCGCCGCGCCAGCTCGGAGGCCAGCACGACCGAGCGGTGCCTGCCGCCCGTGCACCCGAACGCGACCACCAGGTGCATGCGTCCTTTCTCCTGGTACAGGGGGAGCAGCTCGCGCACGATCCGCGCGATGTCGTCGAGCAGTCGCCGGGCCGCGGGCTGCCTCAGGACGAACTCGGCAACCGCGGGGTCGCGGCCGGAGAGGTCGCGGAGCCCTGGCTCCCAGTACGGGTTGTCGAGGAACCGCGCGTCGATGAGCAGCGCCGCATCGGCGGGCGCTCCGTTCTTGTAGCCGAAGGCGAGGCAGGTGACGAGCGGCCGCTCCCGGCCGCGCAGATGCTTGGCCAGCTCCTCGCGCTGCTCGGCCTCGATCCGGTGATGGGCGCGCTCGTACGTGCCGCCCGCGTGGCCATCGTCCTCGCCGTCATGGACGAGCACGTACTTGATACCGCGCCGGTCGGCCTCGCGCAGCAGGTCCGCCCCGCCGTCGCTGACGCCGAGCACGAAGTCACTGTCCCGCAATCCGTCGAGCTCGTCGATGCGCTCGAACCCGGCTGTCTCGAAAGCCTTGACCGCGCTCTCAATACGAGCACGATTTGCGGCGCCAAGGATGACCAGAGTCAAAGGGTTTCTTTGAGGCGAGCCGCGAGCCGTTCCGGGATGCCAAGCTTCACGATGTCGTCGACGGGCGCCTCCCGGATCGCCTGCACCGACCCGAAGTGTCGCAGGAGGGCGCGTTTGCGCGCCGGTCCGATGCCTTCCACCGAGTCGAGCGGTGATGTGAGCGCCTTGCGCGCGCGCACCTTGCGGTGGTGCGTGATGGCAAAACGGTGCGCCTCGTCGCGGATGCGCTGGACCAGGAACATGCCCGGCGCGTTGTGCTCCTGGACGATGGGCTCCGAGCGGCCCGGCGCGAAGATCTCCTCGCGCTCTTTGGCCAGCGCGAACGTCGGGATGTCGGCGTAGCCCGCCGCCTCCATGACCTCGAGCGCCGCGCTCAGCTGCCCCTTGCCGCCGTCGATCAGGATCACGTCCGGCCGGGTCGTGAAGGACCGGTCGCCGACGACGTCTGCCTCCTCGCGGCGCTGCGACGACTCGAGCCGCTCGAGCCTGCGCCGCAGCACCTCCTGCAGCATCGCGAAGTCGTTCGGTCCGGGCACGTACTTGATCCGGAAGTGGCGGTAGTGGTCGTTGCGCGGGCGGCCGTCCTCGAAGACCACCATCGCCCCGACCGCAGAGTCACCCTGGATGTTGGAGATGTCGTAGCACTCGATGCGGTGCGGCGGGCTCTCCAGGTCGAGCGCCTCGGCGAGTCCGGCCAGCATCGGCTCGGTACGGCTGCGGTCGTAGTCGGCCTGGATCCGGATCTGCTCGAGCTCCTGCTTCGCCGTCTCCGCCAGCTGGGTGACGAGCGCCCGCCTGCGCCCGCGCTGCGGCACCTCGAGGTCGACGGGACGGCCTCGCTTCTCCGAGAGCCAGCCGGTGATCAGGTCGGGCTCCTCGACGGGCCCGGGCAGGATCACCGACCGCGGCACGTGGGTCGCCGACGAGTAGTACTGCAGCATGAAGCCGCGCAGCAGCTCCGGCTCGGTCGCGTCGCCCGCCCCGTCGAGGGCGTGGCCGTCGTGGCCGACCATCTTGCCCTGGCGGATGTACGCGACCTCGACGAAGACGTCGTTGCCGCTGCGCGCGTAGGCGACGATGTCCTGGTCGTCGCGACCGCGGGTAAGCACCTTCTGACGGTCCGCGATCCGCTCGATGGACTGCAGCTGGTCGCGGTAGCGCGCCGCATTCTCGAAGTCGAGGCGGCCGGCGGCCGACTCCATCCTGTCCTCGAGCTCGCCCACCAGGAGGTCGGAGCGCCCCTCCATGAACAGCGCGACCTCGTTGATGCGCGCCTTGTAGTCCTCGGAGCTGATGCGGCGCTCGCACGGCCCGGGGCAGCGCTTGATGTGGAAGTCGAGGCACACCTTGCCCTGCTTGAAGATCTCGTCCGAGCAGGTCCGGAACGGCAGCAGCTGGCGGATCGACTTCACCGTCGAGCGGAGTGACTGGGCCGACGTGTACGGGCCGAAGTAGAGCGCGCCGTCGTTCTGGACGCGGCGCGAGTAATGGACGCGCGGGTACGCCTCGGTGACCGGCAGCTTCAGGTAGAGGTAGTTCTTGTCGTCCTTGAGCCGGATGTTGAAGCGGGGCCGGTAGTTCTTGATCAGGCTGTTCTCGAGGACGAGCGCCTCGACCTCGTTGGCGGTCGTGATGAACTCGAAGTCGGTCGCCCGCTGCATGAGCTCGGCGATCCGCCCCGCGTCCGCGTACCCCGGCGTGAAGTACGAGCGCAGACGGTCGCGCAGCCGCAGCGCCTTGCCGACGTAGATCACCTGCGTCTTCTTGTCGCGGAACAGGTAGACGCCTGGGCTGTCGGGGACCGCCCGCAGCCTTCGCCTGACGGTTTCCTCGAGCGAGATGGCCATCCCTGATGCGATTCTAGGAACCCGTAAACTCGGCCCCGTGAGCGAGCAACCGCAGCCGACCCGGATCGCCGGCCAGGAGTCCGCGCCGATGACGACCGTGCCTCACACGCCCGGGCTGCAGGGCGCCTCGATCGTGGGTCAGACGAACAGCCTGGCCGTGGTCAGCCTGGTCTCCGGTGCGCTGTCGTTCTTCGCGCATGTGATCCCGCTGATCGGCGGCTTCACGGTGGCGATCATCGCCATCATCACCGGCTTCATGGCGCGCAGCCAGATCCGGCGCACGGGCGAGCAGGGCACCTGGATGGCCAACGTCGGGATCATCCTGGGCTTCGTCCACCTCGCCCTCGGCTTCGTGATCGCGATGATCATCATCTTCATGGTCTTCGTGCTCGGCATCGCGCTCTTCGGGATCGCGGCCGGCGGAGGTGGTGGCGCGCCGTCGCCGGTGCCTACCGGCTAGAAATGTATGCCCTTCATCAGGTAGGCCATAGTCGCCGCCTCGACTGAGATCTCCTCTTCGGCCGGCCGTTCCGCCTTCTGACCGTCCTTGGGCGCCGTCTCCGGAAACAGGTGATACGCGCCGGTCATCACGAACTGCAGCAGCCCGGGCGCGATAGTGTTGACGCTCTCCCCCACCTTGCCCAGGCGCGTCGAGATCTCCGGCTGCCGCGTCAAGATGGCCGACGCGACCATCTCCGCGGCCTCCTCGGGTGAGCTGGTCGGAAAGTTCCTGTAGATCCCGGTCGGCGCGATCATCGGCGTGCGCACGAGCGGCATGTGGATGTTGGTGATGGCCACCCCGTCGTCGGCGACCTCCGGCGCGATGCACCGGCTGAGCGCGGCCAGCGCCGACTTCGAGGCGACGTAGGCGCCGAAACGCGGCGGATACGCCTGCACTCCGATGCTCGAGATGTTGATCACGTGACCCCGGCGGCGCCGCCGCATGCCCGGCAGGACCGCGAGCAGCAGCTTCACCGCACCGAAGTAGTTGAGCTGCATCGTGCGCTGGTAGTCGTGAAACCGCTCGTACGAGGCTTCTACCGACCGCCGGATCGACCGGCCCGCGTTGTTGACCAGGACGTCGACCTCGCCGTGATCGGCCAGGACCTGCTTGATCATCGCGTCGCACGCGTCGAGGTCGGATAGGTCGGCCGGGTAGACGAAAGCCTGGCCACCCTCGGCCTCGATCTCGGACTTGAGGGCGTCGAGCTTCTCGCGCGTCCGCGACACGAGCACCGCCTTCGCGCCGTGGCGCGCGACGAGCTGCGCGGTCGCCCTGCCGATCCCGCTCGACGCGCCGGTGACGACGACCACGCGGTCCTGCAGCGCATTGCGGAGGTTCCGCTCGGTGAGCACCTCGGGGTCCATCTGGCGCTCCCAGTAGTCCCAGACCTTCCATGCGTAGATGTGCAGCGGCGGACACGCGATCTGCGTCCCCTCCAGCGCGGCGAGAGTGTTCTCGCACGTGAATCGCGCCCGACTCGACGCGAACCGGGTCGCCTCCTCGGGGACGCGCACGCCTTCGAGCAGGCGTCGCTTCAGCGTCTGCGCGACCCTCCAGTGCTCGAGCATCGCCGTCGCCTCCTGCGGCAGCATCGCGGCGGCGCGGCTGTCGATGCGCAGTGTGAACTGGGGCGCGTGCGCCGCGCGGCAGAACTCGTTGGTGACGTCGCCGAGGCGCCCCGGCGCGGGATCGGTCAGGTGAAACGTCATGCCATCAAGGCCCTCGCGGTGCCCGATCGCGTCGAGCGCGCGCGCCACGAAATCGACGGGGACCACGTTCAACTCGCCGCCCTCCAGGCCGATGAGCGGCACCCATTCGGGAATCGCGTGGCGGAGGCGCTGGATGAGCTTGAAGGCGTAGTACGGCCCGTCGATGCGGTCGGCCTCGCCTGTCTCGGAAGAGCCGATGACGAGGCCCGGCCGGTAGACGCGAAAGCGCAGGCCTGAGTTGCGGACCAGCTTCTCGGCGTCGAACTTCGTCCTGTAGTACGGGTGGTCGAGGACCTGGCCCTCGTCGAACATCTCCTCGGTGAACTTGCCCTTCCATCTCGCCCCGGCGACGGCGATCGAGCTCACGTGATGGACGCGAGCGCCCAGCCGCTGCGCCACGTCAACCACATTCCGCGTGCCGTCGACGTTCGCGCGCTGGTTGTCCGCTTCCGGCGCGTCCAGGTCGTAGACGGCGGCGAGGTGGTAGACATCGGCGCCTTTCAAGGGCGCGAGCTCCTCTTCTCGCAGACCGAGCGAAGGCTGGGTGATATCGCCCGCCAGAGGTTGCAGGCGTCCTCGCCCGCCGACTGAGTCGATCCGCGCCTCGAGGCGCTCCCGCGACGCCGCGCGGACGAGCACGTAGGTCATGCCGTCGCGGCGCGCGAGCTGGCGCAGCAGGTGGCGCCCGATAAACCCCGTCCCACCGGTCACGAGCCTGACCATGCTCTTGCGAACCTTAGACTCTGCGGGCATGCCCGATCCTCTGCCGGACGGTTCCCATCGCGGCAACAGACTCATCGACCAGTTCACCGGCATCGCGCTGCTGGGGTGCCTGATCGGCGCCGCCACCGTGCTCGTCCCGCTGGTCTTCCACCGGGCTTTCTACGTCCTCCCAGTCGCGGGGCTCCTCGCCGGCGTGTTCGCTGTCAGGCGCGGCCAGCGCATCGGCGGCGCCGTGGCGATGGTCCTCAGCGCGATCGGAGCCGCCCTGACGCTGATGGCGGTCTCCCGCTAGTCCGGCACGTCCCGCGCCGGGATGGCAACCATGGGGAACACCGCCGACAGCAGCGCGATCGCGGCCGCGGCCCAGAGGGCCGCGTCGAGTGACCACGCGATCACCGGGCCGGCCAGCGCGGATCCGACCGGCGTGCCCAGCCAGTTGACGGACATCGAGATCGCGAACGCACGGCCGAACCACGCCGGGTCGGTGCGCCGCTGACGGAGGGTGAAGAGCCCGATATCAAACGGCCCGTTGGCGAGCCCGGCGACCAGCATGGCCACGAGCACGACCGGGAACGAGGTGGCGAAGGGCAGCACCACCATGGCGGCGGCGCTGATCAGTATCGCGATGAGCATCAGCTGGCGTTCCCGGCCGCGGGTGTCCATGCGTCCCGTGAGCAGCGCGGAGGCGAGGCCGGTGAACCCCAGGGCGCCCCACAGGAAACCAACCGCGGCCGGACCCTGGTGCAGCCGGCTCAGGACAAGCACCGGGATCGCGATGTTCAGGATCCCCCAGCTCAGGTTGAAGGTGCTCAACGTGAGCGCGAGGCCTCTCAGCGTCGCGTTGCGGACGACGTAGCCCAGCCCATTCAAGGCGTCGACAAACACGGACCCGCGATCGGTGGCGATCGCGACCGGGTCGCGGACCTGGCTGATGAGCCCGCCGGCGACGATGCCTCCAACCGCCGTCGCGAGCAGCGCCCACTCAGGACCGAACGCTCCGACCAGGACGCCGGCGAGCGGAGCCCCCAGCAGCGTCGCGATCACGTGGCCGCTGCTGTCCAGCGCGTTGGCGCGCTCCCACAGGTGGCGCGGCGCCAGCACCGGGAACAGCGACCTGGCGCCGCTGATGCTGAGCGGCACGGTCAGCGAGGAGACGAACACGATCGCGAGCAGCAGCCACGACGGCAGCGAGTGCTGCCACGACAGGACCGCGATGACGATTCCAGTCGCCGCGCCGACGAGGTAGTCGAGCATCACGAGCCGGGCCCTGCCGTAGCGGTCGAGGAGCGCGCCCGCGATGGGCGACACGAGGAGTCCCGGAGCGATGCCCAGCAAGGCCGTCAGTCCGGCGAGCTCGGGCGAGTGGTACCGGGCGAGCACGAAGAGGATCAGCGTGATGCCGACCATCTGGCCGCTGACGCGGCCGATCAGCAGGCTGGCGTAGAGGAAGGCGAAGCCCGGCACGCGCATGAGCGCCGCGTAGCCGGTCGGGGGTCTTGTTCTTAGGTCAGGGGACGGCGACACGCGAGCGCCGGGAGCGCCCTGCTCCGTTTGCCGAGACGCTGACCTTGCGCGCCCTCGCAAGGGGCACGCGCAGGTACTCGCCGGTCGCCGATTCCCGCCGCGCCGCCAGCTGCTCCGGCGTGCCCTCCGCGATCACGTAGCCCCCTTTCTCTCCGCCTTCGGGACCGAGGTCGATGAGCCAGTCGGCGGTCTTCAGCACGTCGAGGTTGTGCTCGATCACGACCACGGTGTTGCCGTGGTCGACCAGCCGGTGCAGCACCGCCAGCAGACGCTCCACGTCGGCGTAGTGAAGTCCCGTCGTCGGCTCGTCGAGCAGGTAGAGCGTGCGCCCGGTGTCGCGCCTCGACAGCTCGGAGGACAGCTTCACCCTCTGCGCTTCGCCGCCCGACAGCTGCGTCGCCGGCTGGCCGAGCCGGATGTAGCCGAGGCCCACGTCATGAAGGGTGCGCAGCTTCACCTTGATCGCGGGCACGTTTTCGAAGACGTCGAGCGCCTCGTCGACCGTCATCTCGAGCACGTCCGAGATCGAGTGGCCGCGGAACTTGACCTCCTGCACCTCCCGCGAGTAGCGGGTCCCGTGGCACACCTCGCAAGGTACGTACACGTCAGGCAAGAACTGCATCTCGATCTGGATGATGCCGTCGCCCTGGCACGCCTCACAGCGTCCGCCCTTCACGTTGAAGCTGAAGCGTCCCGCCTTGTAACCGCGCATCTTCGCCTCGGGCATGCTCGCGAACAGGTCGCGGATGTGCGTGAACATCCCGGTGTACGTCGCCGGGTTGCTGCGCGGGGTGCGGCCGATCGGCGACTGATCGATGTCGATCGCCTTGTCCAGGTTCTCGAGCCCCTCGACCGCGCGGTGCGGACCGGGCCTGTCCTTGGCGCGATAGAAGTGTTGAGCGACCTTACGGCTCAGGACGTCGGTGATGAGCGACGACTTGCCCGAACCGCTCACGCCGGAGACTGCGACGAAAGTACCGAGCGGGATCGCGACGTCGATGTCCTTCAGGTTGTTCGCCCTTGCCCCGCGCACGACCAGCTGCTTGCCGCTGCCCTTCCGGCGCCTGGTCGGGACCGGGATCATCTTGTCGCCGCGCAGGTAGGCGGCGGTGATCGAGTGCGGGTCGCGCAGGACCGCTTCGACCGGGCCGGCGGCCACGATCTCGCCCCCGTGCTCGCCCGCGGCCGGGCCGATGTCGACCATGTAGTCGGCCGAGCGGATCGTTTCCTCGTCGTGCTCGACCACGATCAGCGTGTTGCCAAGGTCGCGGAGGCTGAGCAGCGTGTTGATCAGGCGGCGGTTGTCGCGCTGGTGGAGGCCGATCGACGGCTCGTCCAGGATGTACAGGACGCCCATCAGCTTGGAGCCGATCTGCGTCGCCAGCCGGATGCGCTGCGACTCGCCACCGCTGAGCGTGTTGGCCGGTCGCTCGATGGTCAGGTAGTCGAGGCCGACGTCGATCATGAACTGGAGCCGCTCGCGGATCTCTTTGAGGATGCCGCGCGCGATCAGCTGCTCGCGCTCGGTCAGCTCTAGCTTGTCGAAGAATTCGATCGAGCCGCTGACCGAGAGCCTGGCGACCTCGGCGATGTTGCGGCCGGTCACCGTCACCGCGAGTGACTCGGGCTTGAGGCGCATGCCGTTGCAGGCCGCGCACGGCTTATCCGACATGTAGCGCTCGAGCTCGGCCCTCAGGTACTCGGACTGCGTCTCGTCGTACCGGCGCTGCAGGTTGGCGATCACGCCCTCGAACGGCGCCTCATACCACCGCGAGTGGCCGTACTGGTTCTTGTAGCCGAAGCGGATCTTCTTGTCACCCGTGCCGTTCAGCAGCAGGTTCTGCTGCTGCCTGGTCAGCTTCGACCACGGCTTGTCCATGTCGATGGCGAAGTACTTGCTGACAGACTCGAGCAGCTCCGGGTAGAAGAACTGGGAGCGGCTCCACGCCGCGACCGCGCCCTGGCGCAGCGACAGCGAAGGGTCGGGAACCACCAGGTCGCCGTCGACGACGAGCTGCGACCCGATCCCGGTGCACACCGGGCAGGCCCCGTGCGGGTTGTTGAACGAGAAGTTGCGCGGCTCGGGCTCGGGCACGCTGATCCCGTCAATCGGGCACATGAAGTCCTGCGACATCGGGATGTCGGCGCCCCAGACTTCACCAGGGGGGACTCCCCCCTTTGCGCCGGTCGGGCGAAGCCCGTCCGGCGCACCCCCCTGCGGCGAGATGATCACCGACCCATTGCCGAGCTTCGTCGCCGTCTCGAGCGAATCCACCAAACGGGTGCGCTGCTCAGGTCCGATCACGATGCGGTCGACGACGACGTCCACATCGTGCTTCTTGTTCTTGTCCATCGGGATCGACTCGCCGATCTCATAAAGGCTGCCGTCAACTCTTACGCGGACGAAGCCGGACTTGCGCACGTCTTCGATGAGCGAGCGGTATTCGCCCTTGCGGCCCTTGACCACCGGGCCGAGCACGATGATCCGCGTCCCCTTGGGAAGCTTCTCAACCTGGTCAGCCATCTGATCCACCGTCTGGCGGCGGACCTCATGTCCGTTGGGACAGTGCGGGTGGCCGACTCGTGCGTAGAGCAACCGGAGGTAGTCCCAGACCTCTGTGACGGTGCCGACGGTCGACCGCGGGTTCTTCGACGTTCCTTTCTGGTCGATGGAGATCGCCGGCGAAAGCCCTTCGATGATGTCGACGTCCGGCTTCTCCATCTGGCCCAGGAACTGCCGGGCGTAGGCGGAGAGCGACTCCACGTAGCGGCGCTGGCCTTCGGCGTAGATCGTGTCGAAGGCGAGCGACGACTTACCCGAACCGGACAGGCCCGTGAAGACGACGAGCTTGTCCCGGGGGATGGACAGGGTGACGTTCTTGAGGTTGTGCTCGCGCGCGCCCCGGATGGTGATCTGGTCAGTCGGCATCGAACCTCTACCTATTCCTTTTCCCTGGTGACCGCAAACGTGCCGCTCGCCGTGGCGACCAGGCGCCCGCCCGGACCCTCGACCCGGCACTCGGTGACCGCGGTCCGCCGGCCTGCGTGGACGACGCGACCGGTCGCCCGCAGCGTCTCGCCCACCTTGGCCGCCGAGATGAAGCTGAGCTTCAGGTCGAAGCTCATGGAGCGCACGACCCCGGGCTTGATGGTACGCAGGGCACGACCCATGGCCGAGTCGGCCAGGGCGCTGATCATGCCACCGTGGACGAAGCCGGCGCTGTTCGCCATGTCCCCCGTGGCGGTCATCTCGACCACCGCGACGCCGTCCTCCTGAGCCACGTCCCGCAGGCCGAGCCACTCCCAGGCTCTCGAGACCACGGCCCTACTCACGGCCCTGGCCCTCCGGCACGGGCATACAGGTAGAGGACGCGCGCGCGATCAGCCGGTCGTGCTCGTCGAAGACGTGCGCCTCGCCGAAAAGGAGGGACTGGCGCATCTCGACCACCCGTCCGACCGCCCGCAGCCGGCCCTCGACCGCCGGCCGGATGAAGTTGATCTTCAGCTCGATGGTGGTGTTCCAGATCCGGTCTTCCTGGAGCGTGGCCAGGGACATGCCCATGGCGGCGTCCGCGATCTGGGTGATCACGCCGCCCTGGACCACCCCACCGCCGTGGCGGTGCTGGGGGCCCGCGAGGAGCTCCACCACGACCCGGCCGGGCTCGGCCTCGGCGATCCGGGCGCCCAGGGTGGCCATCCAGCCGTCGGGCCTGGCTTCCAGCAGGGCCTTCGCTCTGCCAAAGTTTTGAATGTGTTCAAGTTTTGTTGACATTCCCCGTTGTCTCATCTAGGCTCTAACTTGAACATGTTCAAAATCTAAGCAGAGCTGGGGTGAACTGAAAATGGACCTTCGTCTCGCCGACTACGTGACCTACATCCTGGTGAGCGCCTTCCTGACCGTCTGGGTCGGGAACACGCTCTATCGCAACGGCCGCCCATTCCTGATCTCCGTGTTCAAGGAAGACGGCCTGGCCGACTCGGTCAACCGCCTCCTGGTCGTCGGCTTCTACCTCATCAACTTCGGCGCCGCCGCGATCCTGATCAACACCGGCGGAGCGCCGGCCAACGTCCCCGACATGCTGAAGCAGACCGTGACGAGGATTGGCGTCGTGCTCCTGGTCCTCGGCTTCATGCACTTCAACAACCTGCTCGTCCTGCACATCATCCGCAGGCCGCTGCGCCAGAAGCCCATGCCGCCGCTGAACTACAACCCGTACCAGCAACCCGCGCCGGGGGCCTAGCCGTTGGCGGTCGCGCTCCCGAAGACCCGGCGTGGTGAGACCTCGAGGGCGGTCATTCTCGGCGCCGCCCTCGACCTCTTCCAGGAGAAGGGCTACGAGGCGACGACGATGCGCGCGATCGCGGATCGCGCGGGCGTGTCCCTCGGCGGCTCCTACCACTACTTCCCCTCCAAGGAGCACCTCGTCCTCGAGTTCTACCGCCACACGCACGAGCTCCATGCGGCGGCGATCGCGCCGTTGCTCGGGCGCGAGAAGGACCTGACCGTCCGCCTCCGGGGCACGATCCGCGCGGTAGTCGTCACGTGCGAGCCCTTCCATGCCGTCGCCGGGTCGATCTTCAGCACCGTCGCCAACCCGTCCAGCCCGCTGAACCCGTTCGGTGGCGCTGCCAAGCCTCTGCGCGACGAGGTCGTGGCCCTCTACGGCGAGGTCGTGCGCGGCTCCGACGCCCGCATCCCCGCCGACATCGTCGAGCTGCTGCCCGTGACCCTGTGGCTCTACCAGATGGCGATTCTCTACTTCTGGATCTTCGACCGCTCGCCGGGCCGGCTGCGCACGCTGGAGGTGATCGACGAGACCTCCGAGCTGATCGTGAGGCTGCTCGGGCTCGCCAACCTGCCCGTGCTTCGCGGCTCGCGCAGGCGCATTCTGGGTCTGGTCAGGAGCATCGTCGAGCAGGCCTAGGGTCCGCGTCGGGTGCGTCTCCAGTTCCTCACCTGCGTCTTCTGCCGAGGCGCCGCGGCGATGGCCATCGCGACGTCGGCGTCGTCCTCTTTCGCCACGTCCTCCCCGGAGAGCCGCCTGCGCAGCGCGATGATCCGGTCCCTGACGCGCGCCGCGTCCTCGAACTGCAGCTCCTTGGACAGCCGGCGCATCTCCTTCTCCAGGTCCCGCACGATCGCAAGCAGGTCCTCGCGCGGCACGCCCGCGCCGGCCATGATCTCGATCGCGTCCGCCTGGAGGTCGTTCTGGTTGATCTCCAGCGCGTAGATCGCCTTCTTCACCGTCTCGGGAGTGATGCCGTGCTCGGAGTTGTACGCGATCTGCCTGTTCCGCCTGCGCTCCGTCTCGTCGAGCGCCTGCCGCATCGAGTCGGTGATCGAGTCCGCGTACATCACGACGTGGCCCTCGACGTTGCGGGCGGCGCGGCCGATGATCTGGATAAACGACCGGTACGCGCGGAGGTACCCCTCCTTGTCCGCGTCGAGGATGGCGATGAACGCGACCTCGGGCAGGTCGAGGCCCTCCCGCAGGAGGTTGATGCCGACCACGACGTCGACCTCGCCGGTACGGAGCGCGGTCAGGACCTCGATGCGCTGCATGGCGTCGAGCTCGGAGTGCAGGTAGCGGACCTTCACTCCGTACTCGCGCAGGTAGTCCGCAAGGTCCTCCGCGAACCTCTTCGTCAGCGTGGTCACCAGGGACCGGTGACCGATCTCAGCCCGCCTCTTGACCTCCGCGAGAAGGTCGTCGATCTGGCCCTCGGTCGGCTTCACCTCGACCGTCGGATCGACCAGGCCGGTCGGCCGGACGACCATCTCCGCGGTGCGCTGCGAACGGCGCATCTCGTAAGGCCCCGGCGTCGCCGAGACGTAGATCACGTTCTGCGCTCGCTCCTCCCACTCCTCGAAGCTGAGCGGCCGGTTGTCGAACGCGCTCGGCAGCCGGAAGCCATACTCGACCAGGGCCGCCTTTCGCGACCGGTCGCCGCCCAGCATGCCGCCGATCTGCGGCACGGCGACGTGCGACTCGTCGACGAAGATCAGCGTGTCGGCGGGCAGGAAGTCCATGAGCGTGTACGGAGCCTCGCCCGGCTGGCGCCGCGTGAGGTGCCGCGAGTAGTTCTCGATGCCGGCGCAGGTCCCGGTCTCGCGCAGCATCTCCAGGTCGAAGTTCGTCCGCTGGCGGAGGCGCTGTGCCTCGAGCAGCCGGCCGTGGTCCTCGAACCACTTGCACCGCTCCTCGAGCTCGACCTCGATGTCCGCCATCGACAGCCGCAGCTTGTCCGCCGGGGTCACGTAGTGGGAGGCCGGAAAGATCGTGAACTGGTCGCGCGCACCGAGGATCTCCCCGGTGACGGCGTCCAGCTCCTGGATGCGCTCGACCTCGTCGCCGAAGAACTCCACGCGGTAGACCTTCTCCTCGTTGGCGGGCACCACGTCGACCACGTCGCCGCGCACACGGAAGCGCAGGCGCGCGAGGTCGTAGTCGTTGCGCTCGTACAGCATCTCGGTGAGCTTGCGCAGGAACATCTCGCGCCGGATCGACTGGCCCTTCTCGATGTGCAGCGACTCGCCCATGTAGTCCTCGACCGAACCGATGCCGTAGATGCAGCTCACGCTGGCGACCACCAGCACGTCGCGCCTGGTCAGCAGCGACTGCGTGGTGGAGTGACGCATCCGGTCGATGTCGTCGTTGCGGCTCGAGTCCTTCTCGATGTACGTGTCGGTGCGCGCGATGTAGGCCTCCGGCTGGTAGTAGTCGTAGTAGCTGACGAAGTACTCCACAGCGTTGTCCGGGAGCAGGCGCCGGAACTCCGCGCACAGCTGCGCGGCCAGCGTCTTGTTGGGGCTGAGCACCAGGACAGGGCGCTGCAGCTGCTCGACGGCCCAGGCGACAACGTTCGTCTTGCCACTGCCGGTGACGCCAAGCAGGACCTGCTGGGTGAGGCCTGACTGCACGCCCTCCACCAGCTGGGCGATGGCCTGCGGCTGGTCTCCGGCCGGCTTGAAGGGTGCGTCGACACGAAAGCGGTTGGCCATCTGGTGGGTCTCAATTGTAGGGCGCACAAACGTTCGCCGGGCCGGTCTGTCGGGCGCCCGATGCGCCATCGGGAAAGAACTACGGAAGCGTGAGGATCATCGCGTCGACGAGCGATCCCCGCGGCAGCACCTGGTCGCCGGCGGGCACCTTGATCAAGGCGTGGGCGCCCGTCAGCGACAGGAGGCGCGAAGACGACTGAGAGCCGGTCGTCTCGGCCACCAGGTCCCGCCCATCGCGGCGCAGGGTGACCCGCTGGTACTCGGTTCGCTCGGCGGTAGGGCGCGCGTCGTACGCCAGCCTCACCGGCAGCACCGGCCGGTGCAGCTCGGCGAAGCCCTGCATCTTGCGGAGGGCCGGACGGACGAAAACCTCGAACGTCACCAGCGACGAAACCGGGAAGCCCGGGAGGCCGAAGGCAACCTTGCCGCCATCGAGCGTGGCGAAGGTGAACGGCTTGCCAGGCTTGAGCTTCACACGGCCGACGTGAACCGTGCCCAGCGACTCGAGCAGGGGCTTGACCAGGTCGTGGGTGCCGACCGAGACGCCGCCTGACGTGACGAGGGCGTCCGCGCGGGCCAGCGCGTCGACGACGAGCCGGCGCAGCGGATCGGTCTGGTCGGGGGCGATCCCGAGCACCTCCACGTCCGCGCCGGCCTCGCGCAGGGCGGCGAGCAGGGCCCAGCGGTTGGAGTCGGGAATCTGGCCGCGCCCCGGCTGCTCCCCCACCTCGACCAGCTCGTCGCCGGTCGACATCAGGGCGACCCGCGGTCGACGGCGCACGGGCAGCCGCGCGTTCCCGGTCGCGGCGGCGATCCCGATCTCCGCGGCGCCGAGCTGCGTCCCCGCGCGAAGCACCCTGTCGCCCGCCTTCACGTCGGCGCCGACCTTGTGGAAGTTCGCGCCCGCGACAAGATCGGTGGGCACCTTCAGGTGGTTGCCGTCGAGGCGGACGTCCTCGACCATGACGACCGTGTCCGCGCCATCGGGCACCGCCCCGCCGGTCAGGATGCGCGCCGCCGTCCCGGGCTCGACGCCGCCGTCGAAGGGGCGGCCCGCGGCCGACTCGCCGATCACGCGCAGCGTGGTCCCGGCGTCGGCGGCACGGATCGCATAGCCGTCGACGGCGCTTGACGGAAACGCGGGCAGGGATTCGCTGGCAACGACGTCCTCGGCAAGGACGCGGCCGGCGGCATCCGCAAGGGAGACGCGCTCGACGCCCAGGACCGGGGTGTGGTCGAGGACCAGCGCCGCCGCGTCGTCGGCGTCGACCAGCGGGTAGGCGGAGGCTCGCACCTACCTATTCATAGCGGAGAGCGCGCGCGGGGTCCTGGCCGGCGGCTCGCAGCGACGGCAGCAGGCCGCTCACCGTGCTCAGCAGCGCGGCGAGCAGGATCGCGACCAGGACCACCGGCACGTCGGTTCGGAAGACGTCGAAGCCGGTCCCCGTGACCGACTGCGTCAGCCGGTCGACCGCGGCGTTCCCGAGGCGGCCCAGCCCGGCAGCCACCAGTGCGCCGACGATGCCACCCGCAAGGCCGATGACCAGCGCCTCGGCGATGAACACCAGGAGCACGTCCCGCGAACGCGCCCCCAGAGCCTTCAGAACGCCGATCTCCTTGGTCCGTTCGAGGACCGCCGTGTACATCGTGTTGGCGATCCCAAGACAGGCGAGCAGGAGGGCCACGAGGGCCAACCCCAGCAGCGCGACGCGGAGCTTGCCGAGGAGGTCTTCAAAGTTTCGGAACTGGTCGCCGAAGGTCTGGGTCTGGAAGCCGAGTGAGTCGACATGCTGGCGCAAGCCCTCGACGGCAAGGCCGGAGTCGGCCAGGAGCGTGATGCTCGTGTACTCGCCGCCCTGCCATTTGTTCGGCCCGGCGAGCGCGTGCCAGTACCTGCGCATGGCCTCGTAGGGGGCGAGCCCGCCCTGGGCGCCGGCCGGCATGTAGCTGCTGGAGACGATGCCCACGACCAGGAACGTCATGCTCGCGGGCTTGGTCACCTGGTTGCGGGTGGCGTCGGGGACGATGGTGCCGGACGAGGCGACGAAGGTCACCTGCGTGCCGAGGGCGCCGGCCGGGGACGGGAAGCCGAGCGCGGCCGCCTCGCTGTCGGTCAGCACGATCTCCGGCGCGACGTCAGACGCCGGCATGCGGCCGGCGGTCAGCGTCGGCCGGACACTGGAGCCGTCGACCGGCGGCAGGGAGACGATCTGGCCGGGCTTCAGCGCGCTCACGCCCCCACCGCCCACCTGGCCGGTCGGGGCGAAGGAGCCGTCCATGCCCAGCTGGCCCCATGCCGCGCGCACGTGAGGCACCCCGGCCAGCGTGGTCAGCGTCGCCTCGTCGAACGCCTGCGTCGAGGAGTCGGCGACCGGGAACACAGCCACCTGGTGGACCTGGCTGGTGACGAGCGCGGGCGCGTTCAGCGCGTCCTGCAGGCCGCCCGCCAGGGCGACGATCAGGCTCAGGGCGGCGATGCCGATCGCCACGCCTGTCGTGGTGAGCGCGGTACGGAGTGGCCGCCGGCCGGCGCTGCCGAGCCCCGACTTGAGCGTGTCGCGCCAGTGCATCCGCGGGGCGGGGTCGACCGGCTCCTGCTTGCGCACGGTCGGCTTGCCGGCGTCCAGCTCGATGGCCCGGCCGTCGATCATCCGCACGACCCGCCGCGCGTGGCGCGCAACCTCAGGGTCGTGCGTTACCAGGACGACGGTGGCGCCGCGCCGGTTGAGGTCTTCGAGCAGGCCCAGGACGCCCTCGCCGGCCGCTGAGTCGAGGCTGCCGGTCGGCTCGTCGGCCAGGATGAGGCCCGGCCGGTTGGCCAGGGCGCGCGCCACTGCGACCTTCTGCTGCTCCCCGCCCGAAAGACGTCCCGCCCGCGTCCGCGCGCGACTTTCCAGGCCGACCAGCGTCAGCAGGTGGTGGGCGCGCCTGCGCCGGTCTTCGATCTCGATCCCGGCGAGGGTGAGCGGCAGCGCGACGTTGTCCTCGACGGTCATCGATGGGATGAGGTTGAAGGTCTGGAAGATCGTGCTCACGCGCTGGAGCCGGTAGTCGGAGATCTCAGCGTCCGGAAGCTCGCCCAGCGGCAGACCCGCCGCGTAGACGTGGCCCGACGTCGGGCGGTCAAGGCCCCCCATCAGCGACAGCAGCGTGCTCTTGCCGCAGCCCGAAGGCCCGACGATGGCGACGAACTCCCCCGGCCCGATGTCCAGGGTGACGTTCTGGAGGGCCGTCACATGCATCTCGTCGCGGCCGCCGAACTCCCGCGACACCGCGTCGAGCCGCAACCCGACCGCCTGGCCGAGCAGGTCCCGGAACTCGTCGACGGTGGGAGGAGGCGGCGGTGCCTCTGCCGCCGGCGAGGCGGCCTCGACCACGGCCACCGGGACCTGTGCTACCGCCTCGTGGAGGGCGCCGTTCGCCTGCCCGTCGTGGCCATTGGCGTCGGGCCCCTCCAGGCTCAGACCTGCTGACGGCAGCCCGTTCTCCAGCTCTTCGCGAGCCTCGCGGCGCGCGCGCTTTCGACGGCGCCTGGAGCCGCTTGACTCACCCGGTTCTTCGACTATCGTGGCCACCCCGGCCCTCCTTACTCCCGCAGTGTAAGTCGTCGCTTAACGGCCGCCGCCGGGCTATGGAATTACAACGTCAGGACGCAGTCGTGGGTTCCACCGTGGCCCTGCCCAAGTTCAACCTTTATCTGTACGCGGTCGACTGACGACCTGCTCCGCGAGCCAGTCCAGGTAGGCGGAAGAGCCTCCCTCGATCGGCACCTGCAGGATCTCCGGCAGCTGGTACTCGTGGTGGGTGCGCACGAATTCTTGCACCGCCCCGGCTTGTGACTCCACGGTTTTGATGAGCAGCAAGGCCTCGTGCTCGCGGTGGAGCTGCCCCTCCCAGTAATAGAAGGAATGGACGGTAGGCACCACCGAGCAGCATGCGGCGAGGTGCTCGACGACCAGCGCCTCGCCGATCCGCTCCGCGTCGTCGCGAGCGCCGGTGGTCACCAGGATCAAGACCGGCTTCTCCCCCACGCGGCTATTGTCCGGTTTTCCTCGGCCGGTCCAGCCAGACCGTGCCCGCCAGCAGCGCGATGGCACCGAGCAGGAGGCCGCCGATCACGTCGGACTCCCAGTGCACGTCGAGGTACAGGCGGTCGAAGGAGACGAGCACGATGATGGCGATCGCGGCGGCGACTGCCAGGGTGCGTACCCGAGGCGAGGTCGACAGGCGCCGGACGACGAACGCAAGCAGGCCGTAAACGATCACCGCGCGGATGACGTGGCCGCTCGGGAAGCTGTTGCCGAAGCCTTCGCCGAACGAGAAGAGCTGCGTGACGCTGGGCCCATCGGCTTCGGCGATCGACCGGGGCGGCTGCAGGTGCGGCAGGTTGAGCTTGTAGTAGAGCTCGAAGACCTGGGCCGCGATGAAGACTGTGAAGACGAGGGCGTCGGAGCCGAAGCCGGAGCGCCACAGGTAGACGGTCAGCCCGATCATGAGCGCGGTCGTGACCTCGAGGCTGCCCAGCTCGGCGATGGCCTGGAACAGCCAGTGCAGCGATGGCTGCCATGCGTCGTGCATCACCCGCGCGACCTGCAGGTCGAGCTCGTGGAAGGCGCCGGCCGCAACCGCGATCGTGAGCGCGATGAAGGCGACGCCGAGGACCATGATCCCGGCGAGCCGTGACACCAGCGAGCTCAGCGCTGGCAACGGCGGCAGAACACGGTCGTCCGGCCGGCGATTCGCACCGCGCTCAGCGGCCGGCCGCAGTTGAAGCAGGGCTCGCCCGCGCGGCCGTAGACCAGCAACTGCTCCTGCTGGCTGCCCGTCTCGCCCCACGCGTCGCGGTACGTGTCCACCGAGCTGCCGCGGTTGGCGATCGCCGTCACCAATGACTCGCGCAGCGAGTCATGGAGGCGCTGCGCCGACTTGCGGCTCACGGTACTGGCGATTCGAGTCGGACGCAGGCGTGCGCGGTAGAGCGACTCGTCAGCGTAGATGTTGCCGACCCCGGCGACCGCGCCCTGGTCGAGGAGGACCGCCTTCAGCGGCGCGCGCCTTTTCTTGAGACGCCGGTACAGCTCCTCGGCCGCGAAGCCTGGGTCGATCGGCTCGGGACCGAGGTGCGGCATCTTCTTCGCCGTGAGCAGCGCGTCTTCGGTACCAAGCAGCAGGCGGCCGAAGCGGCGCGGATCGCGGTACCTCAGGTGATGACCGTCGTCGAGAGAAAAAACGGCGTGGGTGTGCTTCTCGAGCGGGGTGACGGGGTCGACGAGGCGAAGCTGCCCCGTCATGCCGAGATGGACGACGAGGAGGACTCCTCCCCATTCATGGGGAGGTGGCGCCGGAGGCGCCGGAGGGGCTGGCGCCGGAGGCGCCGGAGGGGCTGGCGCTGGATGGGCGTGCCCATTCAGTCGGATGAGGATGTACTTCCCGCGCCGGTCGACCGACTCGATTCGCATCCCGGTCACCGCGTCGATGAACTGTTCGGGCTCGGGGTGGCGGACGATGGTCGGAAAGGCCAGCTCGCAGCGCACGATCGTCCGACCGACAAGGTGCGGGCGCAGGTCGGCGACGATGGTCTCTACTTCGGGAAGCTCAGGCACGTACGACCGCGAGCTTGGTCATGTCCGCCCAGTTCGGGCCGACCTTCATCTCCACCTCGATTCCCGTCTCGAGCTCATACGCGCCGGTCATGACGCGGGGCACCTTCTCCGCGAACTGGTCGAGCTCCGCTTGCGGCACCTCGAAGAGGAGCTCGTCGTGGACCTGGAGCAGCATGCGGCCCTCGATCTGGTCGGCCTCGATCTCCCGATGCAGCCGCACCATCGCGATCTTGATGATGTCGGCCGCCAGCGACTGCATCGGAAAGTTGATGGCCATGCGCTCGGCGGCGCTCCGCAGCTGATAGTTCGGTGAGCGCAGGTCGGGGATGGCGCGGCGGCGTCCGGTCGCGCTGACGACGAATCCTTCCTCGCGCGCCTGTCGGCGCACGCCGTCGAGGTACTCGCGCAGGCGCGAGTAGGTCGACCAGTACTGGCCGAGAAACTCGCGCGCCACGTCGCCCGTGATGCCGAGCTGCTGCGACAGCCCGTACTCACCCTGCCCGTAGATGGAGCCGAAGTTCGCGACCTTCGCGAGACGGCGCTGGTCCGGGGTCACGCTGTCGAACGGCACCTTGAACACGGCGGCGGCGGTTGCGGTGTGGATGTCCTGGCCCGCGGCAAAGGCTTCGAGCAGCTTTGGGTCGCCGCTGAGGTGCGCCGCGATGCGCAGCTCGATCTGCGAGTAGTCGGCCGACACCATCACGTGGTCCGGCCGCCCGGCCTTGAAGGCGCGCCGGATCCGCTGCCCGAGCTCGGTGCGGATGGGGATGTTCATGAGGTTCGGGTTCGACGACGAGAGCCGGCCCGTCGCCGTGCTGGCCTGGCCCAACGATGTATGCACGCGGCCGCTGAGCGGATCGACGAGCTGCGGCAGCGCGTCCACGTATGTGGACTTCAGCTTTGAAAGCTGGCGGTGCTCGAGGATCTCGGGAACGATGTCGTGCTTGTCGCGCAGCGACTCGAGAGTGTCCGCGTCCGTCGAGTAGCCGGTCTTGGTCCTCTTGCCCACCGGCAACCGCAGGTCCTCGAACAGGACTTTCGCCAGCTGCTGCGGCGCGTTGAGGTTGAACTTCTGCCCGGCCAGCTCTTCGACGCGCGACTCGATCGTCGCCAGCTGCCTGCCGAGCTCGTCCTGCATCTGCTTGAGATAAGGCACGTCGATGGCGACGCCCTCGGTCTCCATGTCGGCGAGGACGCTCGCGAGGGGCAGCTCGATCTCGTGAAAGAGGTAATCGACGCCGAGGTTGCGCATCTCGGCTTCGAGGCGTGGACGAAGGTTGAGGATCGCCTCCGCGCGGCGCGCCGCAAACTCGGCGGCGTCGCCCTCCGCGACCGCCGACGGCTTGCGCGCCGCGCGACCCGTCCCCAGCAGCTGCTCGCTGCTGACGAGCTCCACGCCGAGGAACTCGCGCGCCAGGTCCTCGAGGCGTGGATCGCGTGAGCCCGCGCCGAGAAGGTAGGCCGCGAGGAACGTGCTGAAAGCCCAGTCGCGCTTGCCGCCGCCGAGCGAGCGGAGGGCGAGCTCGGTTTCCTTGGCGTCGTGGCCGGAGATCGGCCGGCCGTCGAGCGTGGCCGCGACGGCGTCCATGGCCTCGGGCCTCGCTACATAAAAGGTATGTGCCGCGGTCGCGACGCCGACGCCGAATGTCTTGCTCCCACGACCCGCGCCCTCGGTGAACGCGAACACCCCGACCTCGCCGTTGCTGTCGATGAGGCTCGCCGCCTCGGCCGGGTCTTCGACGGTGCGGAGGCCCGAGGTCTGCGGCGCGGGTTCGAAGGCGAGGGTCGGCTGCACCGGCACCTGGTCCGGCGGCGGAAAACGGCTGAGCAGCTGGCGGAACTCCAGGTGGTCGAAAACACGGCGAGCGTGGTCGTAGTCGTAGCGCGTCCAGCGGGCCTTCTCGAGCTCCAGCTCGACCGGCACATCGCGCACGATCGTGACCATCCGCTTGCCCAGTCGCACCTTGTCGGCGTTCGCGGTCAGTGAGGTCTTGAGCCTGCCCTCCGGCAGCTCGCCGAGGCGGTCGAGCAGTGCCTCCACGCTGACGAAGTCCTGCACCAGCTTGGCCGCGGTCTTGTCGCCGACGCCGGGAACGCCCGGGATGTTGTCAGAGGTGTCGCCGCGAAGCGCCTTGAAATCGACGAGCTGCGGCGGCTCGAAGCCATAGCGCTGGCGGACCTGCTCCGGGCCGTAAACGAACGTGTCCGTGATGCCTCGCCGGGGGACGAGGGCGTCCACTGAGTCGGTGACGAGCTGCAGGCAGTCGAGGTCGCCCGAGACGATCGTCACCGAGTGCCCGCGCTCCTCGGCGATGCGAGCGAGGGTGCCGATCACGTCGTCGGCCTCGAAGCCCTCGACGCCGTGGATGGGGATCGAGAAGGCCCCCAGCACCTCGCGCACCATGTCGATCTGCGGCCGCAGGTCGTCCGGCATCGCGCGCCGGCCGGCCTTGTACTCCTCGTACTCCAGGGAGCGGAACGTCGGCTTGCCGAGGTCGAAGGCGGCGATGGCGAACTCGGGCCGCGAAGCGAGGACGATCGCCAGCATCGACGTGAAGCCGTAGACCGCGTTCGTCACCCGCCCGTCCGACGTGCTCATCGGCGGCAGGGCGAAAAAGGCCCTGTAGATGAGGCTGTGGGCGTCGATCAGGATCAGCCGCCCGCGCCTCCCCTTCGCCACGTTCGGATTCTACGTAGCTGCCAGTGCCACCCCCGGAGGCACCCGGACGAAGACCCGCGTACCTACAGGGAGGTCCGCACGTTCAAATGACAGGGATGCGCAGGACCGAAAGCTAGAATGGACCCGAGGATGAAAAACCTCATCGAGGTGTCCGTGGACAGTATCCGCATCCATATGCCGACTGCCCAGCACCTCGTGATCCTGAAGGAGAAGGAAGCCGACCGCTACCTCCCCATCTGGATCGGCTCGTTCGAGGCGCAGGCGATCGCGACCAAGATCTCCGGCAACTCGCTGGGGCGTCCGCTCACCCACGACCTGATGGCAACGGCGTTCGGCGACCTGGGCATCAGCGTGAAGCGCATCGTCGTCACCCGGCTCGCCGACCAGGTCTTCTACGCGCGTCTGTACGTGAAGCAGAACGGTCGCGACCTAGACTTCGACGCGCGGCCGTCCGACGCGATCGCGCTCGCGGTGCGCGTCGAGTGCCCCATCTTCGTCGCCACCGAGGTCATGGACACAGCAGGCATCATCCCCGAGGCCGACGAGATCGACGGTGACAAGGACAAGGGCGAGACCATCGTTGACGAGGAGCGCCTCGCCGTCTTCCGCGATTTCGTCAACAGCCTGGACCTCCCGGAGCTTCCCGACGAACCGGGTGCCAAGGACGAGCCCGGCGCTCAGGATCGACCGGGAGGACGACCCGGCCGAGGCTGACGCACGGCGCTGTCGAGCGAGTTCGAGCTCGCCATTCGCGTCGTCGTCGCACTTCTGATCGGTCTCGCCATCGGCACCGAGCGCGAGCTTCGCGGTCACCCCGCGGGTATGCGCACGATGGCGCTGATCGCGGCGGGGTCGTGCCTTTTTGCCGGGCTGGGACTGCTCCCGTTTGCCGGTAAGACCGTCGATCCGACTCGTATCGCGGCCCAGATCGTCACCGGCGTGGGCTTCCTGGGCGCGGGCAGCATCTTGCGGCAGGGCGAGCATGTCAGCGGCCTCACCACCGCGGCCATGATCTGGGTCGTCGCATCGCTCGGAATGGCGGTTGGATTCGGTTATTACGCGGTCGCGGTTTTTTCGGCGGTCCTCGTCGTCGTCACGCTGGTCTCGATCAAACCCCTCGAAGAGCGCTTCATCCGGAACAAGCGAAATCGCCGGGCCACTGACCCGCTGCCACCGAATACCGTCGAATGACCTCGCCCAACGTCGCGATCGTCACCGACTCGACCGCCGACCTTCCGCCGCCGCTGGTCAAGGCGCGCGGGATCACGGTCGTCCCTCTGACGCTGAACTTCGAAGGCCGTTCGCTGCTCGACGGCGTCGACATCCGGCCGTCTGAGTTCTACCGCAAGCTCCCGAACGTAACGACGCATCCGACCACATCGCAGCCTTCGCCTGGCCAGTTCGCCGAAGCGTATGCGGCCCTGCTCTCGGACCACGCGGAGATCGTCTCCATCCACATCTCCGAAAAGTTGAGCGGCACTTACGCGTCCGCGCAACAGGGCGCGGAGATGACCGACGCCAAGCGGGTGCGCGTCCTCGACTCGCAGCTGGTCTCTATGTCGCTCGGTCTGCTGACACTTGCGGCGTCGACGATGGCGGCGCAGGGCTCCGGCGCGGAGGCGATCGTCCAGCAAGTGAGCGCGATGCGCGACCGGGTGCAGACGTTCTTCTCTGTCGCGACGCTCGAGTTCCTGCGCCGCGGCGGTCGCATCGGCCGCGCGAGCGCGCTGCTCGGGTCGGTGCTGCAGGTCAAACCCGTGCTGTGCATCCGCGACGGTCTGGTGACGCCGCTCGAGCGCGTGCGCACCTTCGACCGCGCGCTCAACAGGATCGTCGAGCTCGCGCGCGAGGTCGATTCGGGCAAAGGCCTTTGCGTGATCGTCGGCCACGCCGACGCCGAGGCCGATGCCGAACGAGTGGCGCGCGAGCTCGAGCCCGTCGCGGAAACCCTGATGATCCAGCCGCTCGGGCCGGTCGTCGGCGCGCACGCGGGACCCGGCGTGGTCGGAGTTGGCTGCTACCCCGCGGACTTGATGCCGCTGGGCATCAAGACCTTCGCCAGCGCACCGACTCAGGCGTGACCGATTTCGTCACCCGGCCTTCGACCGCGAGGGCCTGCAGGTGCGCGAGCCCTTCCTGCAAAGCAAGCCGCTTCTCGTAGAGGTTGTCGCGCGGGCCCCACAGGTCCAGCGCCATCTGCCAGCCCGTCTTCTCCTCGCGACCGAGGATCTCGAGGATCTGGTCGAGCCTGCGCTCGTGGTGGGAGACGAGCGAGTCGACTCGCGCCGCGATGTCCACGAACGGCCGGCCGTGCGCGGGCAGGACTTGCTTCGGACCGCGGGCGGCCATGCGACGCAGGCCGTCGAGGTAGTCGTGCAGCGGGTCCGGAGTGCTCTGCGGGTGCAGACCGATGTTCGGCGACAGCTCGGGCAGGATGTGGTCGCCCGCGAACAGCAGCCCCTCGGCCTCGGCGTGAAGGCAGATGTGACCAGGCGAGTGGCCCGGCGTCCATTCGATGCGCACCGTGTGGCGGCCCATCGGGACATGCTCGGCGCCGTCGAGCTGCACTGAAGGCTCCGCGGTCTTCACGACCTGGCTCAACGCTCTCTGCGAGTTGCTGAGGACCTCGGCTTCGTCGGCGGGGACTCCGTTGACCAGCAGGTATTTCCTGACCTCCTCGACGAGGTGCTCCAGCTCGACGTAGCGCGGGTGCACGAGCGGGACTTCGAGACGGTGGATGTAGAGGTCGGCGAGGCCTGGCCCGGCAAGCGCGCCGGCGGCGCCGTAGTGGTCGGGATGGATGTGGGTCACGACCAGTCGGCGCAGGCGCCTCGCCCCGATGTGGTCGAGCGCCTGATGGATGGCCGCCAGCGACTCCTCGGCGTTCATGCCGCAGTCCAGCAGGTCCGCCTCCTCACCGTCGCTGAAGAGGAAGACGTTGACCAGGCCGTCCTCGAAGGGGATCGGGAGCCGAAGCTCGAAGATCCCCGCGCCGACCTCGGTCAGCGCGAGCTCAATCGCCACTCCGGCATTGTCCTAGACCCGATTAAGATGAGTAGGAAGCCGTACTCAGACGTACTAAAACACAGAAAGTGATTCCGTCAGGGAGGAACCGATGTCCGAAGTCCAGATGACCCCCGACCAGATCGTCGACGCTATGCCGAACTACCTGATCCCCGAGAAGGCAGGCACGACCAAGGCCACGATCCAGTTCGACCTCAGTGGCGACGCGGGCGGCAAGTGGTGGGTGCGCATCCACGACGGCAAGGCCGAGTCGGGCAAGGGCGACCCCGGCGAGCCCGCCAACCTGACCCTGCTGGCGGACGCCAACGACTGGGTGAAGATCATGACCGGGCAGCTCGACGGGACCGCGGCGTTCATGCAGGGCAAGCTGAAGATCAAGGGCGACATGGGCCTGGCGATCAAGATGCAGTCCTTGTTCAGAAGGCCGAACTAGGACCGGACCCTCTCTCTAGAAGCTGAACTTCCACGTCCCCAGGCGGGACGACATCTGCGTCTCCAGGTCGAGCAACCCGGAGTGCATGTCCAGGATCACCACGTGGTGTGGCGTGAGGGCGACCCGCCGGCCGTCGGACAGCCGCGCGGCTTCGACGGCATTCCCCCAGCTGATCGCTTCGAGCGTCAGGCCCTCCTTCAAGTGGGCGACGACCCAACCGGCCAGGCTCGTGGTGTCGCCCCGCTCGTAGGTCGAGATGATCATGAAGGCGAACTGGCCCGTGCACGGGCTGGAGGGCGGCCGGGGCGAGGGCGAGCTGCCCGGGCTCGGTGACGGAACGGGGCTCTGGCTGAGGCACGGCTGCGGCGTCTCGGGAGCGAAGGTGACGTCGAAAGTGAGGTCCAGGCCGGGCGGGCTCTGGCTCGCCTGCGAGCGCTCGATGTACTTCCATCCGATCGGGTAGCAGAACCCCCAGCCGGCCTGCGGGTCCTCGTAGCCGTGGTCGCCCTGAGCGCACTTGAGATCGGCGCCGATCTGAGGTACGCTCGGCACCGGACGCGGGGTGTTCGGCTGGCAACCGACGACCGCAACCAACGCCAGGGCGGCAACGACCATGCGGGGGAATGGCAGCGGGGACGGCATTCGGCGACTAATTGTGGGGGAGCGGGTACGCGCGCCGGTGCGGGCGTTCTGCTTCCGGAATCCAAACACCGCCGATGTCGGGAATGAGTTTGGAGGGGGGTTCTAGCAATGGCTACTCGAAAGAAGACCGGTACGGCTCCGGAGGAGAGGCTGGAGGCTGACCGGCGGCTCCTCGAGCTCCTGGCCGCGCAGTGCGGCGAGGAGGCGGGTCTCCACCGGCCGCTGAACGACGTCGTCGGCGGCGTCATCACGGGGATTCCCGAAGAGACCGACCTCGCCCAGGCGCTGTCGGACCGCGAGACGAGCGACCTCCTCGTCCACCTGCTGGATGAGAACCGAGAGCAGATCGAGCGCGCCCTGGAGCGGCTGCGCGCGGGCGCTTACGGGATCTGCGAAGGCTGCGGCCGCCGGATCCCGGAAGCTCGGCTGAAGTACCAGCCGGCCGCCACGCGCTGCGTCGAGTGCCAGGCCCACTGGGATCGACTTAACGGGAGAACGGCCTAAAACCGGTACCGGCTGATCAGACCCTCGACTGCCGGCCCCGGCCGCGGACCCACGCGCCGGCGCCGACGAGCAAGCCGGCGACGATCATCCCCAGCCCGATCCAGAACCAGGTCATGTCGCCGGTCATGAAGCTGCCCTTGATGTAGCCGAGCCCCTGGCCCACCCACACCAGGCCGACCAGCGTCACCAGGACGCCGAGGACGACCAGGCCCTGTCTCACAGGCCGCCGTACACCACCGACTTCTCCTCCGTGTACTGCAGGTACGCCTCCACCCCGTGCTCCTTGCCAAAGCCGGACTGCTTGGTGCCGCCAAACGGGAGCTCGTCGTGCGCGATCTGCAGCGCGTTCACCCACGTGTAGCCCGCTTCCAGCTCCTGGACCCCGCGCTGGGCGGCGGCCATGTTTGTCGTCCAGATCGACGAGCCCAGGCCGAACGGCGAGTCGTTGGCGAGCCGGAGCCCTTCGTCCAGGTCCTTGATCCGGCGCACCGGGAGGGCGGGCCCGAACACTTCCTCGGTCCACATGCGGGCGCCGTCGGGGACGTTCTCGAGGATCGCCGGCTCGATGAACCAGCCCTTCTCGTACTCCCCACCCTTCGGCCTGCCGCCGCCGTACGCCACCCTGGCGCCGCGGTCGATCGCGTCCTTGACCTGCGCCTCGACCTCGGCGCGCTGGGTCTCGGTGTGCATCGGCCCCATGCGGCTGTCCTTGTCGAGACCGTTGCCCGGCTTCAGCTTCGCGGCGCGCGCGACGACCTTCTCGAGCAGTGCGTCGTAGACGCCGTCCTGGACGTAGAGCCGCTTGACCGCGAGGCACGCCTGGCCACAGTTGAAGAAGCGGCCGACCGAGATCGCCCTCGCCGCCCCTTCGAGGTCGGCGTCGTCGAGGACGATGCAAGGGTCGCTGCCGCCCAGCTCGAGGGTCACCTTCTTCAGGCCCTCGGCCGCGCGCGCCATCACCTTCTTGCCCGTCGGGGTCGAGCCGGTGAGCGCGATCTTGCGGATGAGCGGGTGCGAGACGATCGCCTCGCCGGTGGCCTGGCCCAGCACCACGTTGACCACGCCCTCGGGCAACCCGCCCTCGATCAACGCCTCGATGCAAGCAAGCGTCGAGAGCGGCGTCGTGCTGGCGGGCTTCAGGACCACCGTGTTGCCGGCCGCGATCGCCGGCGCGACCTTGTTCGCGGCAAGCGTCAGCGGAAAGTTCCACGGCACGATCGCGCCGCAAACGCCAATCGGCTTGCGGATGACGAGGCCGTATGTCGACAGGTCCGGCAGACGCACGTGTTCGCCGTGGATCTTGTCGGCGAGGTCGGCGAACCACGCGATGTTCTCGCCGAAGCGCTGCGCCTCGATGCGGGATTCCAGCAGTGTCTTGCCCTGCTCCCTCGTGAGGATCGGCGCGATCTCCTCCACTTTCTGGAGCATGTGCTGTGCGGCCTTGTGCAGGATCTCCGCGCGCTTGTTGGCCGGCAGCCTGGACCAGGTCACGAATGCCTTGGCTGCGGCCTGCGCGGCCTTGTCGACGTCGGCGGGTCCGCCTGCCGGCACCTCGTCGACGACTTCGCCGGTGGCCGGGTTGCGGACTTCGTACGTCTTGCCCGAAGCGGCCTTCGTCCGGTCGCCTTCGATGATCATCGTCGCCATGCGGTAAAAACCCCCGTCGTTTTCGTGTTTCTGATGCTTCGAATAAGGTTAGAGGGTTCCCCATGTCGGTCAGGTTCGAGAAGCAGGGCGGCGTCGGCATCCTTACCCTGGACAGGCCGCCTGCCAACAGCTACGACTACGCGTTCCTCCGTGCATTTGCGAGCGCGATCGACGACGTCCGCGCGGATGAGGAAGTCCACGCGGTGGTGATCGCGAGCGCGTCGGAGAAGTTCTTCTCGGCCGGCGCCGACGTCAGCGCCTTCGCGTCGGGCACCGCTCGCTCGCGGGCGATGACGGCGACTCTCGCCCATGAGACCTTCCGCAAGATGGAGAACACGCCGATGGTTTTCATCGCCTCCATCGCCGGGCACTGCCTGGGCGGCGGGTTCGAGCTCGCACTGGCCTGCGACCTGCGCTTCGCAGCCGAGGGCTCGTACCAGATCGGGCTGCCCGAAACCAACCTCGGCCTGTTTCCAGGCAGCGGCGGTACGCAGCGGCTGCCGCGGTTGGTCGGGCTCTCGAAGGGCCTCGACCTGATCCTCAACGCCACCACCATGCAGCCAGCCCAGGCGAAGGAGCTCGGGCTCGTCGACCGGCTGTTCCCGGATGCGGCGGCGTGCCGGCAGGGCGCCATCGACTACGCGGCGAAGCTGGCCGCCGGGCCAAGCGTCGCGCTGGGTCACGCCAAGCTGGCGGTCACACAGGGATTCGGGGCGCCGCTCGACCTGGGTCTCGCCCTGGAGCGCGAAGCCATTGACAGGGTCTTCGTCTCCCACGACGCCCTCGAAGGGATCAAGGCTTTCGGAGAGAAACGCAAGCCCGAGTTCAAGGGCGAGTAAACTGCGGTCGACCAATCAAACAAGGAGGTGGCGTCGAGATGGCTGAAGTTGCAGTGACCGTGTCCCGGCCGTCGGCCGCCCCTTCGCGAGCTTCCTTCTAGAAGCACCTCCGGCGCGGGCGGACCGATACGCCCACCCGTCTTTCTCCACCGGAGGTCTTGCGTTGCCATCTCGTGTCATCGCCGATTTCGGCGCTGAGTACCTCGTCGACGTCGATGGGATCCCTCGGCGCGCCACACCCCGCGGCTGCGACCCGGCTGTCGGCGACTGGGTCGTCCTCGAGGACGGCCGGATCGTCGAGGTCCAAGCGCGCCGTACTGTCATCTCACGACGGGCCGCCGGCGAGGTGGACCGCGAGCAGGTGCTCGCCGCCAACGTCGACGTCGTCTTCGTCATCGCCGCCGCGACCGACGTCAACCCGCGCCGCCTCGAGCGCTACCTGACGATCGCGTGGCAGAGCGGGGCCGCGCCGGTGGTCGTGCTCACGAAGGCGGACCTCGTTGAGGCCGTCCAGACTTCCTTTGCGGCCGCGCCCGTGATCGTCACCAGCAGCGTCACCGGCCAGGGCGTCGCCGCTATCGAAGAGGCATTGCGCCCTTCGAAGACCGGCGTCTTCCTCGGTCCTTCAGGGGTGGGCAAGTCGACCTTGATCAACCGCCTCGCCGGCGAGGACCTGATGGCGACGCGGGAGGTCCATGCCGGCTCCGGCGAGGGCCGCCACATGACCAGCCACCGGCAACTCATCAAGCTGCCGGGCGGCGGGATGATCATCGACACACCCGGCTTGCGCGAGGCGCAGCTGTGGCAGGGCGAGGACGCGCTCGCCGGCGTGTTCGAGGACATCGAGACGCTCGCGGCGCAGTGCAGGTTCAACGACTGCACGCACCTCACCGAACCAGGCTGCGCGGTCAAGGCTGCGCTCGCCGACGGCAGCCTCGACCGTGGACGTTTCGAGAGCTACCGCAAGCTGCAGCGGGAGCTGCGCTCGATCGCGGCAAGGAGCGCCGACCGCCCGGGGTCCCCGCGCCCGTGGCGCGGGGGCAGCGAGCGTCGTAAGTGGAAACAGATCGCGGTCTCGAACCGCGCGCGCGAACGCTACCTGCGGCGGTGAATCCCGTTCCAGAACGGGATGTGGCCGTCCGCGATGTGGGCGAGGACCTTGCGCGCCTCCGCCTTCGTGATTACCTTGCGGTCGACCAGCTGGTCGAGCCGGAGCGTCAGGTTGACGAGCAGCCTGGACGTGAAGTCTGCTTTGCTCAGCCCGCGCGCCCGGGCCAGCTCGGACACCTTGGCGCCGTGCTTGAGCGCCTCGACCAGGGCCTCGGGCTTCATCTTCAGCACGTCGGCCTCGGCCTCGATGACGGCGCGCATGATGACGCGACGGTCGGAATGCTGCGCGGCCGTGGCCGCCGGCGACGAGCTTGGTGACGGATTCGGCGACGGGTTGGCGGCGGTGACGGCGCCGGCGCTCAACACCGCCGCCGCGACACCTCCGCTCACTGCTTTGACCGCGAACGATGCCAGTGGATGCATGTCGACTCACCTCACAGCGTGATTTGTGAGTCGAGCGTGATGGGCGGCTGTCAGAGATCCGTTGTTGCCGGGTCAGGCTTTCGTAACCGCGGCTACTGGGCGATCGACTCCAAGTAAGAGCGGTAGTTGCGCTCGAGCTCGGGCATCGAGTCGCCGCCGAACTTCTCGAGCAGGGCGTCGGCGACGGTCAACGCGACGACGGCCTCGCCGATGACGCCCGCCGCGGCCACCACGCACACATCGCTTCGCTCGTAGTGGGCTTCGGTCTTCTCCTTCGTGTTCAGGTCGATCGACCGCATGGGCTTCTTCATGGTCGAGATGGGCTTGATGGCCACCCGAAGGTCGATGGGCTCGCCGTTGGTCACACCCCCGGTCAGCCCACCGGCTCGGTTGGTCAGGTGACGGAACTTGCCTTCGTCGTAGTCGATCTCGTCGTGGAACTCGGAGCCGCGCCGCGATGCGCCCTCGAACCCCGCGCCGAACTCGACGCCCTTGACCGCGTTGATCGAGAGCACCGCCTGCGCGAGGCGGCCGTCGAGCTTGCGGTCCCAGTGGACGTAGCTGCCAAGTCCAGGCGGCACGCCCCGCGCGATCACGCGAAACGTCCCCCCGAGCGTGTCCCCCTGCTCGCCTGCCTCGTCGATGGCGGCCACCATCCGCTGCGACGCCTCAGGGTCGGGGCAGCGCACCGGCGATCTCTCGACGTCTTCGACGCTCAGGATGTCCGGGTCGCAACCCTCGAAGCCGATGTCGATCGTGCCGATGGACTGCGTGAAGCTGATGACCTCGATCCCGAAGTGGCCGAGCAGCTTGCGCGCGATTCCACCGGCCGCCACGCGCGTCGCGGTCTCGCGGGCGGAGGAGCGTTCGAGGACGTTCCGGATGTCGGTGTGGCCGTACTTGAGAGCGCCGGCGAGGTCGGCGTGCCCGGGGCGCAGGCGCGTCACCACCTTGGGCTCGAAGCCTTCCTTGGAGGCGGTCATCTGGCCCGTCCAGTTGACGTGGTCCTTGTTCTCGAGGACGAGCGTCACCGGGCTGCCGATCGTGTAGCCGCCGCGGACGCCGCTGACGATGCGGGCGAAGTCGGTCTCGATCTTCTGCCGGCCGCCGCGGCCGTGACCGCCCTGGCGGCGCGCGAGGTCACGGCGGAGGTCGTCCTCCGAGATCTCGAGGCCGGCGGGCAGGCCTTCGATCACGACCGTCAGCTGCGGTCCATGCGACTCGCCCGAGGTCAAAAACCGAAGCATGGAGGCGATGATAGAGCCCGATGCCGAGCCCGATGCCGAGACGCCTCGAGGTCGCGTTGATCGACGTCGGCGGCACGCTGTGGCCGAACTCGTGGCCGATCCGGCAGTCAGACAGCAGCGGACGGCGGCAGCGCGTCGCCGCCGCCATGGCGGATCACGACGCGATGGTGATCGAGGGGCTGGTCGACGACCTGCTGCGCAGCAGCAGGCCGGGCGACGAGGCGCGGACCGTGACCACGGAAGCGAGGATCACCGTCGACGCCGACGAGCTCATCGCCGGCTGCCTGGCCCGGCAGGGACTCGCGCCTGAAACCGCGGTCATCTCCAGGATCCGCCGGGCGATGGCGATTCCGATCGACGACCGGTTTCAGCCGTTGGCGGGCGCGGCCGAGCTCCTGGCGACGATCCACGAGCTCGGCATGCGCGCGGTCATCGCGAGCAACACGTACTGGCGCGACGCCGCCAGCTACTGGGACGACTTTCGCCTCCTCGGCATGGCCCAGCACATCGACGACATAGTGACGTCGGTCGACGCGGGTCACCTGAAGCCCCACCCGGCGGTTTTCGAGATGGCGATGGAGCGCAGTGGCGTCAGCGCGGAACGCTGCGTCGTCATCGGCAACCGCGAGGACAACGACGTCGCGCCGGCGCTCGCGCTCGGCATGTGGACCATCCTCGTCCACCCGGACGACCCCAGGCCCGAGCAGTCCCGCGCTCACGCCGTCGCCCCCGACCTCTGGGTGTGCGCCCAGGCGCTCAGGGATATGCTCGAAACGCCGTGAAGAACGAGATCCTTCGGCACGTCGAGCGCGTCGTGCTCACGCTCGACGTGAACGGCGAGCGGCACGAGCTGCTGGTACCTGTGCACAAGACGCTGCTCGAGGTGCTGCGCGAGGACATGCAGCTGACCGGCACCAAGCACGGCTGCGAGCTGGGCGAGTGCGGGACGTGCACCGTCCTCGTGGACGGCAGGCCGCAGCTGAGCTGTCTCCTCCTTCCGATCCAGGTCCAGGGGCGCGCGATCACGACCATCGAGGGTCTCGCGCGGGGCTCGGAGCTGCACCCGCTGCAGGTGGCTTTTGCGGAGCTCGGGGCGGCACAGTGCGGCTACTGCACGCCTGGAATCCTGCTCGCGGCGCGCTCTTTGCTCGAAGAGAATCCGAAGCCGACGCGCGACCAGATCCGCGAAGCCCTGGCCGGCAACCTTTGCCGGTGCACGGGCTATACCAAGATTCTCCAGGCGGTCGAGCTCGCCGCCGGGCGGATGACATGAGGGTGGTCGGCAAGCCCCTGCCCAAGGTCGACGCCGCGACCAAGGTCACGGGCCGCGCGGTCTACGCCGACGACATGCTTCCCGCGCGCACGCTCCACTGCCGGATCCTGCGCAGCCCGCACCCCCACGCGCGCATCGTCTCCATCGACACCTCTGCCGCCCGCCGCATCCCCGGCGTGGTCGAGGTGATCACAGGGGCGGACCTTCCCATCAAGTTCGGCATCCTTCCCGTCACCCAGGACGAGCGCGCCCTGGAGCACGAGAAGGTGCGCTACGTCGGCGACCCGATCGCCGCCGTCGCGGCCACCGACGAGGAGGTCGCCGCGGCCGCGTGCGACGTGATCGAGGTCGAGTACGAGGTGCTCGCGCCAGTGATGTCGGTCGAGGCGGCGCTGGTGGCGCCGAAGGACGAGCGCATCCACGACTACGGCGGGCCTCACAACATCCATAAGCTCGTCGCCCTGGAGTTCGGCGATGTCGACGGCGGTTTCGCGCGGGCTGACTCTGTCCGCGAGGACGTCTTCTTCTTCGAAGGCAATACGCACCTACCGATGGAGCAGCACAGCGCCATCGCGACCTATGTCGACGGCCGGGTGACGTTGTGGTCGTCGACGCAGGTTGTGCACTACGTCCACCGCGCGCTGTCGAAGGTGCTCGAGCTGCCCATGCACCGCATCCGCGTCATCGGCGCCGCCCATGGCGGCGGCTTCGGCGGCAAGACCGACCCCTTCGCCCACGAGATCATCGTCGCCAAGCTCGCGATGCTGACCGGCCGTCCGGTGAAGTGCACGCTCACGCGCGAGGAGGTCTTCTACGCGCACCGCGGACGTCACCCGGTGCTGATGTGGGTCAAGACCGGCGTGACGGCGGACGGAAAGATCACCGCGATGCATTTCCGCAGCGCGCTGGACGGCGGCGCGTACGGCTCCTATGGCGTCGCCTCGACCTTCTACACGGGGGCACTGCAGACGGTCACGTACGACATCCCCGCGTATCGATTCGAGGGCTGCCGCGTCTTCACCAACAAGCCGCCTTGCGGGCCGAAGCGCGGCCACGGGACGCCGCAGCCTCGGTTCGCCCTGGAGCTGCATCTCGAGAAGATCGCCGACGACCTCGGCCTCGACCCGGTCGCCTTGAAACGGCGCAACTTCGTCAAGCCCAACACGAGGACTGTGAACTGGTTGCGCGTCACGTCGTGCGGTCTCGAGGAATGCACCGACCTCGTGGTCAAAGCATCGAAGTTCCACGAGCGAACGCGGACGCGTGGTCACGGCATGGGCTTTGCGATCTCCAGCTACCTCTCCGGCGCAGGTACGGCGATCTACTGGAACGACATGCCCCACTCCGAGGTCCAGATCAAGGTCGACCGCGGCGGCGTCACCGCCTACTGCGGCGCGATGGACATCGGCCAGGGCTCTGATTCCATGCTGGCCACGATCGTCGCCGAGGAGCTCGGCCTCCAGCCATCGGACATCCGACTCGTCACGGCCGACACCGACACCACGCCGATCGACCTTGGTTCTTACTCCTCGCGCGTGACGTTCATGGCCGGCAACGCCGCGCTCGAGGCCGCCCGCAAGATGCGCGCCCTGCTCGGCGACGCCGTGGAGGCAAGCGGACGCAAGTACGAGGACGTGCCGTTCGAGGAGGCGACCGTGCTCGCCGAGGCGCGGTTCGGCACCCTAACCACCGCTGGGAGCTACACGCCTCCGAAGATCGCCGGTCCATACAAGGGATCCGGCGTGGGCCCGAGCCCGGCGTACAGCTATTCGGCGTGCGTCGTCGACCTCGACGCGCATCCGCGCACCGGCCTCGTCAACGTGAACAAGGTGTGGATCGCGCACGACGTCGGCCGGGCCATCAACCCGCTGCTCGTCGAGGGCCAGGTCGAGGGCAGCGTGTACATGGGGCTGGGTGAAGCGCTGATGGAGGAGCAGGTGTTTCGCAAAGGCCTGCACAAGTGGCCCTCCATGCTCGAGTACAAGTCGCCCACGTTCCTCGACGTGCCCGAGATCGAGACCTTCATCGTCGAGACCGTCGACCGCGAGGGACCTTACGGCGCCAAGGAGGCGGGCCAGGGTCCGCTGCTGCCCGTGCCGCCGGCGGTGTGCGCCGCCGTGCACGACGCGCTCGACGTTTGGATCGACGAGATACCGGTCACGCCTGAGAAGGTCGTCGAGGCCCTGCGCCGCAAGGACAAAGGTGAGCCGCCGCGCTACGGCCCGTTGCGTTTTCCACTCATCCCCTATCCCGAGACGATCAAGGTCGATGGGCCCGATGGGCACCAGGACGGGACCTACTGAATGCTTCGCCTTCCTCGCTTTAACTACCTGCGACCCAGGACCGCGAATGAGGCGGCGGCGATGGCCGCCGAGCTGGGGCCGCGCGCGATGTTCGTCGCCGGTGGCACTGATCTGTATCCGAAGCTCAAGCGCCGCCAGTTCGAGATCGACACGTTGATCGGGCTCGACTTCCTGCCGCGCGCGGTCCGCGTCGGCTCGACGGAGTCCGAGATCGACGCTGGGGTCACGCTGAGCGCGGCGTCGCGCGACGCCAGCCTCCTCAAGGGATTCGCGGGCTACGCGCAGGCGGCCGGCCTCGTCTCCTCTCCCCCGCTCCGCAACGCCGGCACGATCGGCGGCAACCTGTGCGTGGACACCCGCTGCAACTACTACGACATGACGTACGAGTGGCGGAAGGCGGCGGGGTTCTGCCTGAAGAAGGATGGGGACATCTGTCTCGTCGCCCCGAGCAGCCCGCGCTGCTGGGCGGTGTCGTCCTCCGACACGGCCCCGATGGCGATGGCCCTGCACGGCGTGGTGAGGCTGGCGGGTCCGGACGGCGAGCGCGAGATCCCCGTGGCCGCGCTCTACCGTGACGACGGCATCGACTACCTGGCGAAGCAGCCTTTTGAGGTCGTGACCGGGCTCCGGCTGAGCGCGTCGGCGACCACCCGGAGCGCCTACGTCAAGCTCCGCCGGAGGGGTTCGATCGACTTCCCGATCGCAGGCGCCGCCGCGGCCGCCGACCTCGACGGCGGCCTTGTGATCGCGGCTCGGATCGTTCTGTCAGCAGTCGCCTCCCACCCCCTCGCGGCGGTCGCCGCGGGCGAGTTCCTGAAGGGAAAGCGGCTCGATCCCGAGGTAGTTGCCGAGGCGGCCGAGCTGGCCGCCAAGCCCGCCAAACCCCTCGACAACGCCGATCTGAGCCACTTCTGGCGGAAGCGGATGGTCCGGGTGGTGGTGGAGCAGGCGTTGGGTGGTCTCAGCGACCAGAAGCCGGGGTTCGACGGTTAAGCTTTCAGGTCGTAGTCCCCTTGACTCATTTTTCGTCATACATCCAGAAGGGCCAGGGAATGGTTGAGTACGCGCTCATCCTCGCCCTGATCGCGCTGATCGTGATCATCGCTCTGATCGCGACCGGCGGTCAGCTCATGAACGTCTACTCCAACATCACGGCGACCATGTGCAACTACCACGTGGGGTGCTGATTCCGGGTTCGAGTCAGCAGGCCGGCCAGGGCATGGTCGAGTTCGCCCTGATCCTGGCCCTGGTCGCCCTCGTCGTGGTCATCGCGCTGCTCGTGACGGGCGGCCAGGTGATCAACCTCTACTCGAACATCACCGCCACGATGTGCAACTACAAGGTGGGCTGCTGACCCCTTAGCCCGCCGGCGCCGCAGCCGCGGCCGCCGCCGCCCGCGTGGCGTTCTGCCGGACCACGTCCATGTTCTTCGCGCGCAGCGCGTCCGGCGGGAACAGAGCGTTCGTCAACCCGACCGCCTTCACGCCAAGCTGCAGGTAGGCGCCTATGTCGTCGATCTCGATGCCGCCGGAGACCCAGAACGGCACGCCGGCCAGCGGCCCGTTCAGGGCCTCGATGTAGCGCGGCCCGCCGACAGGACCGACCGGGAAGACCTTCACCAGGGCGGCGCCGGCAAGCCGGGCCTGGTAGATCTCGGTCGGGGTCAGCGCGCCCAGCACGCAGAGGATGTCCTCCTTGCGGCAGGCGTCAGCCACCTCCGGCAGGAGGACCGGGGTGACCACGAACGAAGCCCCGGCCTGCTTGGCCTCGGTCACGGCGCCCGGGTCCCAGATGGTCCCCACGCCGATCGGGTTCTTGCCTCCGGTGGTGGCGACGAGACCCTTGATGAGCTCGAAGCACGACGGCACCGTCTTGGTGATCTCGATTGTCGTGATGCCCGATTCGAGCGCCGCCAGGCAGGCCTGGAAGCCGGCCTCGGAGTCCTCGGTGCGCAGCACGCCGCAGACACGGTTGGGAAAAAGCTCGGCGATTGTCCGCACAGCCGGAATCTTATCGGCCACCCCATTTACAAATTGGTCCTCGATACACTGGTACATACGTATGACCGGGGCCACGGCGACCGAGAGCACCCGAGACCAGATCATTCACGCGGCGGCCGACTCCCTCCTCGAGAACGGCTACTCGGGGACCAGCGTCCGGGCCATCGCCTCCAAGGCCGGCGTCGCCATCGGCAACCTCCAGTACTGGTTCCCGACCAAGTCGGAGCTCCTCGTCGAGGCATGGCGCTACCTGACCGCGAAGTCGGTCGAGGAGCTGCGCCGGACCCTGAACCAGCTCACCGATCCGCTCGAGGTGCTGGAGATCGGGGTCGAGTCGCTGTGGGACTCGCTGCGCCGCCTCGGCGACGTGCAGCTGGCGGCATTCGACCTGCTCGTCCAGGCGCCGCGGACCGAGCGCCTGCGGGCGTACCTTCCCGAGCTCTTCACCCGGTACCGGGAGGTCATCCAGGAGCAGCTGGACCGCCTGGAGGAGGACGGCCGGATCCGCCTGACCGTGCCGCGCGACGTCCTGGTGCCGCTGGTCCTCAACACGGTGCTTGGCTTCGGTCTCTACTACGTCGTCACGCGCGACGACGAGTCGTGCGTGCGCGCGCTGTCGGCCTTCCGCCAGCTCGCCGGCAGCGTGATCGAGCCCGCAGGATGAGTGTCCAGGTCCTGGACCGCGAGCTGAACCGCCTGGAAGGCCTGTGGACGGACGGCCTATCAGACGCCTATCGGGTCTACCTGGATTCCGTTGGCCATTTCACGCCGAATGTGCAGCCGAAGCTCGCGCTCGCCGCGGCCCTGATCGAGATGGGCGTCCGGCTCCAGGGACTGGGTGGTCGCGCCGCGGCACCGACCACGCTGCTGATGGGGGACCTCTGCCTGGCCCGGGGATCGCGCCTGCTCGCGGACAACGCGCCGCTCGCGGTACAGGTGGCCTTCGCGCGAGCGGTCGAGTCCATCTCGTCCGCGGCGGCATCGGAGCAGCCGGCGCCGGCGACGCGGCCCCTGCTGCAGAGCGCGCTCGGAGCCTCGCGTTGATCGCGGCTCGGGTCGAGTTCGCCACCGAGCGCGCCACCGAGTTCGTCGACATCACCGACCGGATCCGCGACGAGATACGCCGCTCCGGGTTGCGCGACGGCCGGGTGTACCTGCAGTCCATGCACACGACGCTCGGCATCGCGGTCAACGAGAACGAGCCACTGCTTCTGCGCGATTTCCAGGGCTTGCTCGAGCGCATCGCGCCCGCCGGCGCGGGCTACCAGCACGACGACTTCACGCGGCGGACCGACATCCAGCTCGACGAGCCGGTCAACGGCCACGCGCATTGCCGGCAGCTCCTGCTGAGCGCTTTCGCAACGCTCCTCGTCGCGGATGGAGAGCTCCTCCTTGGCCGCTGGCAGTCCGTGTTTGCCGTGGAGCTCGACGGGCCTCGTCAGCGCCGGATCGCCATCCAGCTGGACGGCGAGTTCGCGCGCGAGTCCCGCCATGCGCCCGAGTCGCTGGTCGAGGTCGAGCTGGCGCGCCAGCTGATGGTCGATCCCGAGGCGGTCGCCGCGCCAATGCGGCGGCTGGTCGAGGCGGGAGGCAAGCGCCTGCGGCCCAAGCTGGTCCAGCTGACGGCGGCGATTGGGCCACGCAACGACCCGCTGCGAGCGGCGGAGCTTGCGGCGGCGGTCGAGCTGCTCCACAACGCCACGCTGATCCACGACGACTATGTCGACGAAAGCCCGTACCGGCGCGGACGGCCGACCGTCGCGGCGGCCGAGGGACCGGAACGCGCGATCGCGGTCGGTGACTACTACTTCGCCAAGGCGACGCGCCTGATCGCGGAGATCGGCAACCCTGGCGTCACCTCGGCGGTCGCCGAGGCGCTGGAGGCGGTGTGTGCGTCGCAGATCGACGACGTCGCGCTGCGCGGAGCGTACCCAGGCGACCGGGAGTCGTACATGCGGGTCGTCCGCGGCAAGACGGCCTCGCTGTTCGCTGCGGCATGCGCTTCCGGGGCGCTGCTGTCCGATGCACCTCCGGAAGTCGTGGGCGCGCTGCGCCGCTACGGCGACCTGCTCGGCGTCGCGTTCCAGATGGCGGACGACATGGTCGATTTCAGCCCCAGCTCCGGCAAGCCGATGGGCCTCGACGTGCGGCAGAGGGTGCTCTCCCTTCCTCTTATCTATGCGGCGGAGGACCGCGTCGTCGGCCCGGAGGTGCGACAGCTGCTCGCGGGCACGCTCGGCGACAAGGAAGTTGGACGCGTGACGGACCTGGTCACCTCGAGCGAAGCCCTGCCTCGAGTGCGGAAGGAAGCCCTCGAGCTGATCGACGCCGCGGTGCACGAGCTGGAGTCGGTGGAGCTCGATGGGCTGCGGCCAACTCTCATCGGCCTTGCCCGCGCCGCGGTAGACCGGAGCTCTTAGCGACCCCCGGTCAGGATACCGACGGTGCCCATCGCCAGGCTGTGAAAGCGCGCGTCTGACCAGCCGGCATCATTCGCCATCGCGACCAGCTCATTGGGCGTGCGGTAGGAATCCACGGTGTCGCTGAGGTAGCGATACGCCGCCCGATCGCCCGAGATGGCGCCGCCGATGCCGGGCAGCAACGTCCGCAGGTAGAGCCGGTAGGCGCTCCCGACGACGCCCTTCGGCGGACGCACGAACTCGAGGACCACCCCCCGCCTCGCGACACGGGTCATCTCGCGCAGCCCGCGCACCGGCTCGGCAAGGTTGCGGAGCCCGAAGGCGATCGTCGACGCGTCGAAGCTTGCCTCGTCGAACGGGAGGTTCAGCGCGTCGCCTTCCAGGAAATCGATGCCCGGATGCTCCCTGCGCGCCACCTCCAGCATGCGCGGGCTGAAGTCGAGGCCGACCACGCGGCCGCCGCGGGCGAGCCGCGCCAGCTCGGCGGTCAGCTTGCCCGAGCCGCAGGCGACATCAAGTGCGGAGCCTCCCGGTCGCAGGCCGGTCTCGCGCGCCGCGCGACGGCGCCACCCGGAGTCGGTGCCGAAGGAGAGGACCGTGTTGACGGTGTCGTAGCGGCGCGCGATGCGGTCGAACATCGACCGCACGGCGGCGGGATCGCGTTCGCCCAGCTTGGTTATTTGCCGGCGCGGCGCGCCAGGAATTTCTGCACGCCTTCCGCGAACTCCTCGCTTCCCGCCTGCGCCTCCTGCAGGTACGACTCGTACTCCATCGCCTCCTCGTAGGTCGACGTCAGGGCGTGGTTCACTGCGCGCTTGGCGCCGGCGAGCGCCTGGCGGGGCTGCGACGCGAGCTGGTTCGCCAGGTCGCGTACCTCCTCCTCCAGGCGGTCCGCTGGCACGAGGCGGTTGATGACACCGAGGCGGTGCGCGTCGGCCGCCGCCAGGGGCTTGCCGCTGAAGAACATCTCGTAGGCGACGCCGGTCCCGGCGAGGCGCGGCAGCAGCCAGCTGACCCCGCCGTCAGGGGCGAGGCCGATGTTGACGAAGGCTTCGAGGAGGTAGGCCTCGGGCGTCGCGATCCGGATGTCGCACGCCAGGGCGAAGCTCGCGCCGATGCCGACCGCCGGTCCGTTCATCGCGGCGATCACCGGCTTCGGCATCGTCCGGAGGCGGCTGAGCATCGGCATGTACTCGGTGCGCAGCACGTTGCCGACGTCCTCAGGCGTCCGCATGCCTGCGCCGGCAACCATCTCGGTGACGTCGGCGCCGGAGCAGAAAGCGCGACCCGACCCGGTCAGCACCACCACACGGACCGCGTCGTCACGCTCCGCCTCCTTGATCGCCTCACCGAGCTGCTGGCGGGTGAGCGCGCCGATCGCGTTCATCTTCTCGGGGCGGTTGAACTGAATCAGGCCGATCCCGCCGTGCGTGTGGACGTTGACGTGCTGCTCGACTTCAGTTGCCATGAATCACTTCCCTTTGAACACGCCCTTTCGTTTTTCGAGGAACGCGTGCATGCCCTCTTTCTGGTCTTCGCTCGCGAACAGGAAGTAGAAGCTCTTGCGCTCCGACGCCAGCCCTTCGGACAGCGGCGCCTCGAAAGCCTTCAGCACCGCCTCTTTGGCCATCCGCACCGCGAGCGGTGGCTTCTCGGCGAGCTGTCGAGCTAGACGCTTGGCGACCTCGATCGTCATCTCCGAGGGCACGACCTTGTTCACGATGCCGAGCTCATACGCGCGTCGCGCGGTGACGGGTGCGCCGGTCAGCATGACCTCCATCGCCACGTGCTTGCCGGCGGTCCGAGGCCAGCGCTGCGTGCCACCCGCGCCGGGGATGATGCCGAGGTTGATCTCGGGCTGGCCGAGCCGCGCCGAGTCCCCGGCCACGATCAGGTCGCACATGAGCGCGACCTCACAACCGCCGCCCAGCGCGTAGCCGTTGACAGCCGCGATCAGCGGCTTGCTGAACCCGGCCAGGGACGTCCAGCGGCCGGTCTGGTCGCGGCGCAGCTGATCGACGGCACCGCGGTCGGCCATATCGGCGATGTCAGCGCCGGCCGCGAAGACATTCGGGCCTCCGGTGAGGACCACCGCCCGCACGCTTTCCTCCGCGTCCAGCTCGGCGAGCGCGCTGGTCAGCTCGCGGATCACGTCGGGGCTCAGGGCGTTCAAAACCCGGGGCCGGTTGAGCGTGACGACCGCGATCGGAGCCTCGATCTCGACCAGGATGTGCTCGTAGCCCATCCGGCCTATCATCGGCTAAATGGCACGCCGTCTTTGGGATTCCTACGGGCGTGTCGCCGACGATCTGCGGATCTCGGTCACCGACCGCTGCAACTTCCGGTGCATCTACTGCATGCCCGCCGAAGGCCTGAGATGGCTAAAGCGCGAGGACATCTTGAGGTTCGAGGAGATCGCGCGCCTATCCCGGATCTTCGTCGAGCGCTACGGCGTGCGCACGATCCGGATCACCGGCGGCGAGCCACTGGTGCGGGTGAAGCTCGAGGAGCTGATCGGGATGATCAACGCGATCGACCCCACCCTCGACATCACGATGACCACCAACGGAGTGCTCCTGCGCCAGAAGGCGCAAGCCCTGAAGGATGCAGGTCTCAAGCGCATCAACATCTCGCTCGACACGCTGCACATGGACCGCTTCAAGGAGATGGCGCGGAGCGACGCATTCGACCGGGTGATGGATGGCATCACGGCGGCTCGCGAGGCGGGCCTGTGGCCGATCAAGCTGAACATGGTGGTCATGAAGGGCCACAACGACAGTGAGGTGGTCGACTTCGCGCGGCTCGCCCACAGCGAGGGCTACGAGGTTCGGTTCATCGAGTTCATGCCTCTCGACGGCGACAACATCTGGACCAACGAGCAGGTGGTGCCCAGCCGCCGGATCATGGAGCAGATCGAGGACCAGTTTCCGCTGGTGCCGTTCGAAGACACCAGGCCGGGCCCGGCGACGCGCTACAGGTTCGCAGACGGCGCGAGCGGTGGGGTCGGGTTCATCTCGTCCGTGAGCCAGGCGTTCTGCTCGACTTGCAACCGCATCCGCCTGACCGCAGAGGGTGGCCTGCGCACGTGTCTGTTCTCGCTGCAGGAGACGCCGCTGCGTGAGCTCATGCGCTCTGGCGTGTCCGACGACCACGTCGGCTCCGTGATCGAGGCGGCGATCTGGCGCAAGGAGGAAGGGCACCTGATCAACAAGCCGAACTTCATCAAGCCGGCGAAGTCGATGTCCCAGATCGGCGGCTGAGTCGCTTTGTCGGCTTCGCAAACCCCGGATAGTCCGGACTAACCGAACTTTGTCGCCTTCGCAAACCCCGGATAGTCCGGACTAACCGAACTTTTCGCCCTCGCACATCCCGGAGCAGTCCGGACTGACTGGATGTTTCGGGTCCGGCCTAAGCTAGACCGCGTGCTCAAGCCCGACGAGGCTCAGCGGCCCTACACGGTCACCGAGCTCGCCAACGAGATCCGTCGAGAGCTACGACCCCTGACAGCACTCCTGCTGAAGGGCGAGGTCAGCGGCATGAAGCAGGGCACCAAGGGCCACTACAGCTTTGTCATTCGCGACGGCCAGAGCCTGATCAACGCCTTCATCTACGCGGATGACGTCCGCCGCGTGACAACTCTTCCCGAGGACGGCCAGGTCTTCATCTTCCGCGGCCGCGTCGACTACTGGACTCAGTACGGAACGATCCGCTTCATCGTCGACCAGGTCGAGTTCGACGACGTCGGCAAGCTGCGCGCGCGCCTCGAGGAGCTCAAGCGCCGCCTGGAGGCCGAGGGCGCGTTTGCCGCCGAGCGCAAGCGCAGGATCCCATTCCTCCCCGGGGCGGTCGCCATCCTCACGTCGCCGACCGGCGCGGTCATCCACGACCTCCAGGAGACGATCTGGGACCGCTTTCCCAACATGGGCATCGTGGTCTATCCGATCCAGGTCCAGGGTGCGGCGGCGCCGATGAGCGTCGCCCGATCTCTTCGCCGCTGCAACCAGGAACGGCTGGCCGACGTCATCGTCCTGGCGCGTGGCGGCGGCAGCTTCGAGGAGATGTACGCCTTCAACACCGAGCTCGTGGCGAGGGCGATTCTCGACTCGCAGCTGCCGGTGGTGACCGCGCTCGGCCACACGTCCGACAGGACCGTCGCCGATCTCGTCGGCGACGCCGAGTGCCGCACCCCCACAGAAGCCGGCGCGCGCGTCGTGCCCAAGAAGGCCGACCTGCTCATGCGTCTGGCGGAGCGCGAGAAGCGCCTCGAGCGCGAGATCAAGGTGCGCGTGGCGCGCTACCTCGACCGTCTGGAGCGGTCGGCACGCGATCTCCAGCGGCTCAGCCCCGGCGCCCAGGTCGCGAGGCGCGAGGAGGCGCTGCGGGAACGCCGCCGGCGTGTCGAGAGCGCGGCGGCGGGGCGGTTGACACGGAGCGCCGGCGCGCTCGCATCGCGGCGTGCAGACGCGAGGCTCGAGCGCGCCCTGGCGGAGCGGTTCGCGGGCGCTACGCGTGCCCTCGCCCACCGCCAGGAGCGGATCGTCGCCCTCAGCCCCGCTGGGGTGCTCGCCCGCGGCTACAGCATCACGCAGGACGCCGAGACGGGCGCCGTCCTCCGCTCCGCCCAGGGCACCACGCGCGATCGTCGAATCAGCATCCGCCTCGGCGAAGGCCGCCTCGGCGCGCGAGTCGACGAGGTCGAGCCGTGAGCCAGGACCTGACCTACGAGCAGGCGCTCGAGAAGCTCGACGAGCAGCTGAAGCTGCTCGAGGACGGCAACCTCTCCCTGGAGGACGCGCTGAAGGCCGTCGACAACGCGCGCCTCTACCTGAAGATCTGCACGGAGCGCCTCGAGGCGGCGCGCAAGAAGATCGAAGTCCGCGGCGAAGGTAACGCTACGGAGTAGTCGCCGCCGCTGTCCCTTCGGGAGTCGTCGACTCGATCTTCGCGTCCATCGCTCGCAGGCGCTGGCTCAGGTTCTTGATGAACTCCAGCAGCACCTCCGGGTGTTCGTGCACGATCGCCTGCAAGCGGTCTCGCCGCAGCACCCGCACGACGCTGTCGGAAATCGCCTGGGCGCTCGCCGACCGCGGCTGGTCGTCGAACACAGACATCTCTCCCATCACGCCGCCGGCGCGGTGCCTCGCCAGCGTGACCTCGAGGCCGCCGTGGTCGAGGTGGACGCGTACCTCGCCTTCCACCACCACGTACAGCTCGCCGCCCACGTCGCCGCGGCGGAACAGGGACTCGCCTTTCGCGTAGTGACGCGTGACCATCATCCGGTCGACGCTCGCCAGCTGCTCGAGCGTGAGCGTGCTGAACAGCGGCACCTGCTTCAGCACGATCAACTCTTTCATCTGTTCATCGAGTCCGTGCGCCGCCGCCGCCGCCGTCTCGCGCACCCATTTGTCGGGATGCTTGGCCAGGGCTTCGAAGTCCGCCTGGGTCAGCGGCCGCGCGACCACGGGGTCGAACGCTTCCGGTTCGAGGAGGCGGGCCAGCGGCCCGGCCAGCCAGCTCGGGCCGAAGTTTAACAACGTTTCCAGCGCCTCCATCCTCGCTTGCGCATGCACCGACGCAAGCCCGCGCTCCACGGTCGCGAAGCCTCGCCTGGCGTGCAGCGCTCGCATCGCCGTGAGCCCGGCTTCGGCCGCGCTGTTGACGTAGTCGTCGAGCCCGATCCGCAGCAGCGCGTAGCCCGCGGCCGCCTCCCTGTCGCGATGCCGCATCGCCGCCGTGACGCGGGCTGACAGCGCGGCCATCTCCGCCGCCTGGCCCAGCTGCTGCTCGAGGTGCGCGCGCACCTTGTGGAAGAGGTCCGGCCGTCCGCTCCGCACCAGCGCGTCGACGACTGCCACCGAGGTCGCGTCGCGGGCGGTCAGGAGCGGCACGGTGAGGGCCAGGGCGTCAGGGGCCTGGACCGCCATCGCCTCCGCCGCCAGCCGGCGCACGTCGTGGTCGCCGCTCGACAGACCGTCCGCGAGCGCCTCGGCAAATGCCCGAAAGGAGTCCGGGGGAGGGACCCAGCGGAGCGCCTGGCGGAGCGCTTCGCGGCGCACCTCGGTGTCCTGGTCGCGGAGGCAGGCGATGAACGGCTCCGCCACGCCCGCCACGGCGCCCTTCATACGGGCGAAGCTGCGGATCGCCTCCATGCGGACGCGCGGGTCCGTCTCTCGCATTCCGGTGACCACGGCATCGTCGTCGGCGACGAACGCGGCCGCCCACACGGCGGCGACGCGCTCCTCCGCGCCGGGAGCCTCCCGCAACCTCGAGATCACCTCGCGCGCGCCGGCCCAAGGCTCGCTCCTGGTGAGGCCGGCCACGGCCGCGGCCGCCCGGACCCAACCATCGCCGTCCTCGGCGGCGGTCTCCAGGTCGGCCTGGGAGATCCGGTCGGGAGCCGACATCTGGAGCGCCAGCCGGCGGACGACCGCGTCGGATGACGCGAGCAGCTCGGGCAGCATGGCGTCGAAGGCGTCGGGCGAGAGACGGGCCAGCGCGGCCGCCGCGAACTCCCTGCTCTTGCTCTCGCTGCCGCGGATGTAGCCCTGCAGCTCGCCGACCTCCTGGGCGGTCGGGCGACCGATCGCCTGCTGGTAATCGGCCAGGCTTAAGGCGTGTGTTCGCAGGCGCGTGTAGATGGCGTCCAGGTACTGGCCGCGCAGGAAAGATGCGGCGGCCAGGAAGCCGAGCGCGACCACGATGCCGAGCATGGCCAGCACCTCGACGCTGTTGACGATCGCCGGCTGCAGCGCGAGCAGCACGACGCCGCTGATGAGCGCACCGCCAGGGAGGACGAGGTTGTTCAGCAGGAACTGCAGCCTCGGCACGACCTGCGCCGGCAGCGCTCCACCGAGCACGTTCTGGGCAGGGTCGTCGAGACCGGTCTGAAGTCCGTTGCGGACGATGAAGAGGAACAGGGCGGTGCCGAGCACCGGGTTGATCGCGACCGCGGTGAACCCGATCAGCGTGAAGAGCGGCAGCGCGAGTATCGCGTTCTTGACGCCGAGGCGGTTCAGCACCCACGGCGCGACGAACAGGCTGATGACGAGCTGCACGACGTAGCTGAGGAGCCACGCGTTGCCGATGAGGATCGTCAGCTCCTGGAGATTGTTGTGAGTCGCCTCGACGAAGATGACCGACACGACGTAGTCGCCGATGCGGCTCGCCACCTGGAGGAGCATCGCCAGCACCACGACCGCGAGCACGAGGCGGCTGCCGGTCGCGTGCTCGAGCGCGCGCACGAGCACCGCGGCCAGGCCATGTCGCTCGCGCTCGACCTCGTGGCTGACCAGGAGCTGGTCGGCGTCGTCGATCATCGCGGGCCGGTAGAGGGTCCGCTCCAGGCCGATGGTCATGTACGCGGCGGCGATCGAGCCGATCGCCCAGATAAGGACCAGCGGCTCCGTGGCGAAGACCGCGACCAAGGTCGTCGTCACGCCGGACAGGATGTAGCCCACGCTCGAGCCGGCCGCGATGACTGGAAAGATCCGCTTGCCCTCGAGGATGTTGAAGTGCTGGGTGACGAAGCTCCAGAAGTGGAGCATCACCAGCTCGAATGCCACCGAGTAGATGACGTAGGCGACAAAGGCGACGGTCGCGTCTTCGTGGAGGATGTACGCGGCGAACACCGCGACCGCCGCCACCGCGTTGGCCGTGAGGTTGACGCGGAAGGCGCGGCCGACGCCAAAGCGCCGGGTCAGCCAGCCCTGGAGAGCGTCCATGGGCCAGACCGCGAGCGCGAGCACGATGAAGAAGAGCGGGTACGCGTTCGGACCCGCCTTGTTGAGAAAGATCGACTGCGTGCCGCTGAACGCCGTGTACATCGCCCAGCCGACGACGACCGCGAAGGTGGCGACCTGTAGCGTCCGCCTCAGCTCGGTGCGCCGGACGTGAAGGACTTTGGCCAGGACCGGCGCCAGGGCGTCCTCCTCGACGCGACGAAGGCCGGTCGCCACTCAGACCTGCTGGACGCTGGCGATCCTCTGCAGCGCCGCGATCCGCTCCGCGATCGGCGGGTGGGTGTCGAACAGGCGGCTGAAGAAGCTGCCGTGGTGCTCGTCAGGGTTGTCGATCATCATCGCCGCGACCGCGTGGTTGAAGCGTTCGGGCGGACGGTCGTTCTGGGCGATCTTCTGGAGCGCAGTGATGAGTCCGGTCGGGTTTCGGGTCAGCTCCACCCCGCTCGCGTCGGCGAGGAGCTCGCGCTGGCGCGAGAGCGCGAACTGCATCAACGGTCCGACCACGAAGGCCACCAGGGTGAAGAGCAGGCCGATCGCGAGCACGACCACCGCCCCCTGGCCCCGCAGGCGCATGCGGCCGATGCCGCGCCAGAAGACGCTCGAGATGACCGCCGCCATGCCGATCATCGTCACGACGACGAGGAGCATGCGGACGTCGAAGTTCCGGATGTGGCTCATCTCGTGGGCGAGGACCGCCTCGAGCTCCTCGCGGCTCATCATCGCCAGCAGGCCGGTCGTCACTGTGACGGCAGCGTGGTTCGGGTCGCGCCCGGTCGCAAACGCGTTGGGGCTCGGGTCGTCGATGACGTAACCCTTGGGCAATGGAAGGCCGGAGCCGATGGTCAGCGCCTGCACGATGTTGTGCAGCTGCTGGTATTGGCGAGGGTCGGCTTCTCGGGCGCCCATCGCCGACAGCACCGTGGCGGCACCGAAGTAGTAGGCGTAGAGCGCCGCCCCGACACCCAGGATGCCGAGGACGATCGCTCCCGCGACGGCACCGCCGTCGCCCGAGGCGAGCCAGCCGATGATCGCGCCCACGAGGAGCCACACGACGAGGAACGCGACGATGACGATCACGCTGTTGCGCTTGTTCCGCGCGATCTGGTGGTACAAGCGAAGCTACCCCGCGGTTCGGCGGCCCGAAGGCCGCGCCGAATCGCGCAACCGCTCGGCCACGTAGCGTCCCCAGATCTGCGCCCACACCAGGCCGTTGCCGAAAGCCGACACGTCCTCGGAGTGGTGCTTGAAGTGATAGGTCCACATCGCCCGGTGGCGCTCGTACGAGAGCTGGCGCTGGCGCTCAGGTGAAGGCGGCTTCACGCTGTGCGTAGCCGTCGCGAATGGGACATAGAAGATCTTCCAGCCGCCCAGCTTGAGGCGGTAGCAGAGGTCGAGGTCCTCCCCGAACATGAAGTAGCGCGGGTCGAAGAAGCCCACGCGGTCGAGCGCCGACCGGCGCAGCATCAGGCAGGCAGCGGTGCCCGCGTCCATCTCGTGGACGTCCCCTTCGGGCACGTGGCCCATGTTGTAGCGGCCGAACCGCGCGCTCTTGGGAAAGAGGCGGCTCAGGCCGACGGTCTGGTAGAAGAGCGTGCTCGGGATCGGGAAGGCACGCCGCGAATCGGGGTCGCGGTGGCCGTCCGGGAGCAGGAGACGCGGTCCCGCGGCGCCGGCGTCGGGGCGGGTCAGCAGCAGGTCGGCCAGGCGGCCGACGCACTGCGGGTCGAGCGTGACCTCGGGGCTGAGAAGCTGGACGAAGCGCCCCTGGCAGCGCTCCAGGCCCAGGTTGGCGCCCCGGCCGTAGCCGAGGTCCTTCGACTGGACCAGGACCGTGGCCTGGGGGAACTCGTCGGTGACCGCGGCGGCCGAACCGTCGCGGGAGTCGTTGTCGACGACGATCGCCTCGACCGGGACGTCAGCGCTGGCGTAGAACGATTTCAGGCAGCGCAGGAGATCGTCCTTGGCGTTGCGGGTCACGATCAGTGCTGAGACGACTGGCTTGGCAGGTTCGGGCATCGGACAGGAATTATCCCCGGAGGGCTCCCGATAGAATCCTCGGACGTGCAGCGACTGGGTCTGAGCCAGCGCCTGGCCCAGCTTCTGCAGAACCGGCTGGTCCGCCAAAACGTCGTTCTCTTCACCGGCGGGCTGATCGCCGGCGTCGGCGGCTTCGTCTACCACGCGATCGCGGGGCGCATCCTCGGCCCGGCCACCTACGGCCAGGTGGCCTTCCTCATCGCCGTCTACGCCGTCGGCACCGGGCCAGCTTTGATCCTGATCGCCGTCCTCGCCCGCTACACGGCGATGCTCAACGCCCGCGGCGACCCGGGAGTGCGCTCCCTGCTGGCGCGGACCGTGCGCCTGATCGCGATCCCAAGCCTCGTCCTCATCCTGCTGACGACCCTGTTCGCGCGGCATATCGCGCAGTTCGCGAACCTCGGCTCGACGATCCCGATCCTCATCCTCGGCTTCTCGATCGCCCTCATCTGGCAGGTCGCGATCCCGCGCGGCATCCTGCAGGGCCTCCAGCGATTCACGTCGCTGTCGCTGAACCTTTCGCTCGAGCTTCTGGTCCGCACCGTGGTGGTGGTGATCCTGCTGAAAGCGGGCTACGCGGTCTCCGGCGCGATGCTGGCGGTGTTCGTCGGCCTGGTGTTCGTCTTCTGCCTGGGCCTTTACTCCCTGCGGGACCATTTCCGACGCGGTGCCCAGCGCGTTCGCCTGCGCGTGATGGCCGGTTTCTCGCTGACCGCCGCGGCCGGCATCATCGGAGTCCAGATCCTCTACAACCAGGACGTCATCCTCGCCGTGCACTACCTGAGCAGCCACGACGGCGGCATCTATGGCGGCCTGAACAAGATCGGGACCATCCTCTACTTCCTCACCCTCAGCGTCAGCCAGGTCCTGTTTCCGAGAGTCGTCGAGGCCGTGGCCAAGGAGCAGCACCCAGGCCGCATCCTGCTGACGTCGGCCGGCATCCTGACCGCGCTCGGCGCCGGCGCGCTCCTGGTTTTCGCGGTCGTGCCCGGGCTGGTGGTCGGCATCCTGTTCGGCCCGTCCTTTCGCGACGCCATCCCGCTCGTCTTTCCCGTCGGCGTGATCGGGCTCGCGCTCTCCCTCAATAACCTGCTCGTCCAGTTCTTCATGGCCGTGCACGACCGCGTCTTCGTGCCGATCCTCGCCCTCGGTGTCGTGGTCGAGGGTGCGCTCATCTTCCTGTTCCACGCGCGCGTCGGCCAGGTCGTGCTGGACGTGCTCATCGCCCTGGTCGGGCTGCTCTTGCTGCTCAGCCTGCGGTGCTACGTGCTGCTGCCGAAGCTGCGCGCGGAGAGCGTCGCCGAGCCCGAGCCGGCGGTGTGACGCTAGGCTGGGTTCATGGCTGAGGTTCTCCTGTTTCATCACGCCCAGGGACTGACCGATGGCGTGCGCAAGTTCGCCGATGACCTGCGGGCCGCGGGTCACACGGTGCACACGCCTGACCTCTACGAGGGCAAAACCTTCACCGATCTGAACGAGGGCGTGGCCAATGCCCGCAGAGTCGGATTCGACATGCTCACGGAGCGGGCGAAGTCGGCCGCGGAGACGCTGCCCAACGAACTCGTGTACGGAGGCTTCTCGATGGGGGTCGGGCCCGCCCAGATGCTTGCCCAAACTCGTCCCGGTGCCAGGGGAGCGCTGCTGTTCTACGGTGCGCTGCCCGCGTCGGAGTTCGGACCGTGGCCGCGTGGTGTGCCGCTGCAGATCCACGCCATGAAGGACGATCCGTGGTTCAAAGAAGACTCAGCGGCGGCCGACGAGCTCGTCGCCGGCGTCGAAGGAGCTGAGCTGTTCCTGTACCCGGGCGACCGGCACCTCTTCGCGGACAGCAGCCTCCCTGAGTACGACGAAGAGGCGGCGACGCTGCTGATCCGCCGGGTGCTGAGCTTCCTCGAAAAAACTTAAGTCCCGAGCCTTGCGGCACGAGACTTAAAGATGCTCGGCAACGACCTACTCTCCCGCCGGGTTACCCCGGCAGTACCATCGGCGCTGGAGGGCTTAACTTCCGTGTTCGGAAAGGGAACGGGTGTCTCCCCTCCGCCATTGTCACCGAACCCGGGGATTATACCGAGCCCCATCGGCCGGCAGCGCCGGCCACTTCCCCGCAAGCGGGAAAGAGTAGCCCCATCGGCCGGCTCCGCCTGCCACTTCCCCGCAAGCGGGGAAGAGTCAGCCCCATCGGCCGGCTGCGCCGGCCACTTCCCCGCAAGCGGGGAAGAGTTGCCCTAGCGGGTGCGGCGGCGGCGGGCGCGGAGGCTCTTGATCTTCCGAGCCTCGGCCGGCGGCACATAGTGCGAACGGCGTCGCATCTCGCGCACAAGCCCCTGCTCCTGCACCTTGCGCCGGAACTCACGCAGGGCCTGTTCGAACTCTTCGGGATCCTTGACGACTATTCGCACAATCCGTCAAGGATACAGACCACACCGAACGGCCGCTCTGTTAACGACTAAGGGTTGACCCCCGCGAGAGTCACCGTGGCGGTGTGCGTTCCGGACGCGTTTACCCACTTCACCGTGACCTGGTCGCCCGCCCTGTGCGAACGGACGGCGGTGCCGAGCGTGTCCGCTGAGGTGACCGCAGAGCCGCCGACGCTGACGATCACCGAGCCGCGGGTGATCCCCGCCCCCGCCGCCGGCGTCCCCGATTGCGGGTTCGCGGTGACCAGCGCGCCTGAGCTCACGTTAAGGCCGAGCTGCGAGGCGGTGGACGAGTCGAGTGTCTGGACCGCGACGCCGAGATAGCCGACCTGGCCGTAAGTGAGGTCGGCCGACTGCTCGTGCGCGCGGATCCTGTTGACGATGCCGATCGCCGTGTTCGAAGCGATCGCGTAGCCCGTGTTGGAGCCGGCAGAGCGGAAGCCCTGCGCCTCGCCCGCGGTGATCATGCCGACCACCTGGCTGGAGGTGTTGACGAGAGCGCCGCCGGAGTCACCGGGGTAGATGACCGCGTCGCTCTGAATCATCCCGTCGAGCGTCTCCGAGTTCCCCTGACCTTCACTGGCCGTGATTGTCTGGTCAAGCGCGGTGACCTGCCCTTGCGTCGCGTGCGGGGTGCCGCCCTGTCCGAGCGCGTTGCCGATGGCGACGACAGAGTCACCGACTTTGACCGACGACGAGTCCGCGAAGGTGACCGTGCTCAGGCCCGAGACGGGGCCGTCGATCTGGATCACCGCGATGTCCTCCGAGACGTCGACGCCCAGAACGTGCGCCGTGTAGTCCTGCGAGCGCCCCTGCACGGTGACGGTGATGCTCGTAGAGCCGCTGACCACATGGTTGTTGGTCAGGATCTCGCCGTCCGAGCTGACGATCATGCCGGTGCCGGCTGCCTGGCTGTTGCCGACCGTCGTCTGGATGTCGACGATGGCGGGGTTCACCTTGGCCGCGATCCCGGCCGTGCTCGTGTTCGACGAGCTGCCGGTGCCCGGCGACACGGGCGTGATCGGCGAGTGTGTCTGCTGGGCGACGGGCTGGTTGGTCTGGTTGTTGATGACGCGCGCGAGGCTGAAGCCGATGCCCGCCCCCGCCGCGGCGGCAACGATCGCGATCAGGACGACGTAAGCGGCGATCCGGCTCCAGATCGAAGGCGGAGCGGGCGGCGCCGGCGGAATACCGGGAGCCCATGTGGGCGGAAGCGCCGCCGGTTCGGGCGGGAGCGCCGAGGGCTGCACGGGTTCTGACGGGTTCTCCTGGTTCATCGGGTGGTTCCTCCGGAAACTCGCTGGAGCTTCATCTGGCCTCCCAGGTTGCCGGTCCAGCCTGGGAGGAGGATCGACGCTTCCTTAGCGTTCGCTCAGAACCCACCTTAGAGCGCTTGTTTGCGCGCCGGCCTCGGCGGGACCAGAATGCGCGCCAGCCGAGCGCACAAAAGGGAGGGAGACATGGCGTTTCGAGAGGCATCGCTGGAGACGAGCGCCTCGCCGGCGAAGGTCTGGCAGGTGTGGTCCGACGTCAACCACTGGCCCGAGTGGAACCCGGACATGAACGAGTCACGGATCGATGGGCCGCTGAAGCTCGGCGCCACCGGGATGATCAACACCAGGTCGGGCGGCAAGCACGACGTGGTCGTGACGCATTACGAAGAAGGCCGCTCGTTCGAGCTCGAGAGCACCGCCCTCCCCGGAACGAAGATGGCAATCCGCGCGACCATCGGGCCGAGCGGGGCCGGAAGCCGCATCACGCAGGGATTCGAGCCGCGCGGATTTCTCGCCCCGATCGTGGGCCCGATGATGGGCGGCCAGATCCTGAAGACGTTCACCGCGGTGCTCAACGGCCTCAAGAGGAAGGTCGAGGCCTGACGACGACCTGGTGCCGGGCTACTGGCTCTTGCAGCCCAGGGCCCGGGGGCCAGGAATGTCGACCGGACGTCCGGCGTGGTGATTCTGAACTGGAGTCGCCGGCGGCGCGTTGACCGGCGCGGGACCGCAGCCCTGGGGCACGTTTTCCGAGTTCTGCGGCGTCGACTGGTGCGTCACCGTGAGCGGGGCCGGCGCCGCGGTGAGCACGACCGCCGGTGCGGGCGCGGTCACCACCGGCGCTGTCGGATTGCTGACAGTCGCCGCAGGCAGGGTGGCCACGACTGAATGACCGGAAGGCGCGAACCGCGACTCCTGAGCCTGCGAGATCACCGGCGCCCCGGACGGCAGACCTAGCGCGACCACCGCGGCGCTGGCCACGGCGACGCTGGCGGCCTGCTGCCACTGGACCGAGCGGACCAGGTTCATGACTCGCTCCTGGGGCTTGTTCAGGAAGGCGAGCGCGACCAGCAGGAGCGACGCGATCCAGATGCCGGCGTTGCGGGCGTGCGTCTCGAGGCGGCCCAGCGCGACGCCCAGGCGCCGGCTGACGGTGCGGGCGGAGACCCTGAGCATGCGCGCGATCTCGACATTGGTGTGGCCCTGGAGGTAGGCCATCGTCAGGATCTGGCGATCGCTGCGGTGGAGCTCGGACAGGGCGCCCAGGACGCTGTGGCGCTGGAGGGCGGTGACCAGGCCGCGCCAGCCACTGCGGTCTCCGGGCAACCAGCCGGAGTCAGCTGCGAGGAGCTGCCTGGCGAGGGCGTTTCGCCCGCGCCCGCGTCGCCGGCTGGGGCCGAATCCGTTCGTGCCGTGGACGAGCCAGGAGCGGACGCTGTTGGAGGCCTGGGCTGGCTCTGCTTCGTTTTCCAGGCCCTCCGGCCACTCCATGTCCAGGCGCGCCCTCACGGTCTGCAAAGGCTACACCGCCTGTGGAAAAGGTCCACCACTTTATTGACGATGCCTGGTCCGGATGGAGCCCACGCCCGGATTCGAACCGGGGACCTTCTCCTTACCAAGGAGATGCTCTGCCACCTGAGCTACGTGGGCGGGGCTTTATCGGATTCTATCTGCTACAAACTCAGTGCCCGATCCATGGCTACGATCGACAAAGTTCTGGAAAACGCGAGGCGACGTCTCAAGCGGGTGACCCCGCAGGAGGCCGCCGCGGAGCACGCGCGAGGCGCCCTCGTCATCGACACGCGCACCTCTGAGCAGCGGGCGAGCGCAGGAGACATACCGGGCGCCCTGGTCATCGACCGCACCGTCTTCGAGTGGCGCCTCGACCCGACGTCACCCTCGCGCATCCTCGAGGCAAACGACCACAACGTCCGGGTGATCGTCATCTGCGCCGATGGCTACTCGTCGAGCCTGGCCGCCGCCTCCCTCCAGGACCTGGGCCTGGTCAACGCGACCGACGTCATCGGTGGGTTTGCGGCCTGGAAGGCAGCCGGCCTGCCGATCAAAAAGGCCTAGATCCCGGACGCCACCTTCCCCACGTCGGTCATGATCTCGGCCTTGCCGCGGATCTTGATCGCAGCGGTCAGCTCGGTGAACTGCGCGACCAGGACCTCACCGGCATCGAGCCGCTCCGAATGGTGCGACCGTGTGTCCTTGCCGCGGGTCAGGCCCATGATCACGACGCCGTCCTCGAGCGCCTTGACCACGATGTAGCGACCGCTAGCCTCTTCGTCCTCGGTCACCGTTCCCCCTTCCGTTGCCGTTGGCCTGCGCCTTCGGCCTGATGGTCTCGAGCCTGGTCGCGGCCTGACCGACGAGCTCATCGATCTCCGCCGCGAGCGCAGGACCGGCGAGCACATGGTAGCGATCGGCATTCACGATCACCTCTCGGCTCCCGACCACGACGTGCAGCACGACCTCGTCGGTGCCCGGGTGCCTCGCGAGGACCGCTTCGAGGCGGTCGGCCAGCCCCGCGTCGGTGGTCGGGATGCGCACGTGGACCAGCTGACGCCGCGCCACCGGCGCGCAGTCCGGGTCGTCCCAGAGCCAGGCCATGTCGGCCACGACGGACGCGGTCTCGACCTCGGCCTCCATCTCGGGCTCGGCCGGGGACGCCGCCGCCCCACTGGCGCGCGTGCTGCCCGCCCGGGCGTCCACCTTGCCCTGCACGACGACGACCTTGTCGGGCTCGAACAGCAACCTCGCCTGCTCGAAGACACGCGGGAACAGCACGACGTCGACCGCACCTGTCAGGTCCTCCAGCGTGGCGTAGGCCATGATCTGGCCCTTGCGGGTGACCACGCGCCGCACCTCGCGGACCAGGCCGGCCACGCGCACCTCGGTGTCCTGCAGCGCGCTCGTGACCTCCACCGCCTGTGTGTCCGACAGTTTCGCCAGCTCGGCCGCGATGCGGCGGAGCGGGTGGTCGCTCAGGTAGAGGCCTAGAAGCTCCTTCTCGAGTCGCAGCTTCTCCTCGCCGGCCATCGGTTCGACGTCGATCGTGAGCCCGTAGTCATCCGCCTCGACCTCTGGGGAGCCGACCATGTCGAGCAGCGAGGTCTGGCCCGACTCGCGGTCGCGGCGGGCGCGCTCGGCGCGGCTCACGGCGTGATCCAGGGCCGCGATCAATCGTGCACGCTCGCCCAGCGAGTCACATGCGCCGGACTGGACCAGCGCCTCCAGCACTCGGCGGTTGACGTCCTGGATCGCCGACGTGCGTTCGCACAGCTCCTCGAGCGACTTGAACGGGCCGTCGGCCTGGCGCAGCCCGACGATCGATTCCACCGCGTGGCGGCCGACATTCTTGATCGCCGCGAGGCCGAAGAGGATCCGACCCTCGACCATTGAAAAGTCGACCACCGACTGGTTGATGTTCGGGGCCAGCACGTCGATGCCGCGCAGCCGGCAATCGACGATGGCGGTCGCCACGCGGTCGGCGCTGCCCTCCATGTGGATCAGCAGCGCGGTCATGTACTCGAGCGGGTAGTTGGCCTTCAGGTACGCGGTCTGGTACGCGACGAGGCCGTACGCCGCGGAGTGCGCCCGGTTGAAGCCGTACTCGGCGAACTTGGCGATCCCGTCGTACAGCGACTCGGCCGTCTGCTGTGCGATCCCCCGCTGCACCGCGCCGTCGATGAACTTCGTGCGCAGCCTGGCCATCTTGACCTTGTCCTTCTTGCCCATCGCGGCGCGGAGGATGTCGGCCTCGCTGAGTGAGAAGCCCGCGATCTCGCGAGCGGCCATCATGACCTGCTCCTGGTAGATCATCACGCCGTACGTATCGCGCAGGATCGGCTCGAGCCGCTCGTGCATGTACTCGATAGGCTCGCGGCCCTGCTTGCGCGCGATGAACGCGGGGATGTTGACCATCGGACCAGGACGGAACAGCGCCACCGCGGCCGACACGTCTTCGAAGCCATGCGGGCGCATGTCCATCAGCATCCGGCGCATGCCCGCACCTTCGAACTGGAATACGCCGTGGGTGTCGCCGGCCGAGATGAGCTCGTACGTCTTCGCGTCGTCGAACGGGATCTTCTCGATGTCGATCTCGAGTCCGCGCCTCTGCTTGAGCAGGCGCAGGCACGTGGCGATGATGTCGAGGTTCATCAGGCCGAGGAAGTCGATCTTCAAGAGGCCGATGTCGCCGACCGCCTTCATGTCGTATTGCGTGATCACCGCCTCACGTCCTGGCCCGAACTGCAGCGGCGTGTAACGCACCAGCGGGTCGGGCGCGATGACGACGCCTGCGGCGTGCGTGCTCACGTTGCGAGACACGCCCTCCAGGTTCCTGGCGACGTCGACCAGTCGCTTGGCCTCATCGCTCGACTCGTAGGCCTCGCGAAATTCAGGAACCTCCTTGATCGCGTCCTCGAGCGATTTGGACCGGCCCTGCCAGACCGGCACGAGCTTGGCCAGGCGGTCGGTGTCGCGCAGCGGGACCTCCAACACGCGACCGACGTCACGGATCGCCGCCTTCGACGCCATCGTGGTGAAGGTGATGATCTGCGCGACGCGGTCGGCGCCGTATTTCTCCGACACGTAACGGATCACGCGCTCGCGACCCTCGACTGAGAAGTCGCAGTCGATGTCTGGCATCGAGACGCGGTCGATGTTCAGGAAGCGTTCGAAGATCAGCCCGTGCTCGAGGGGGTCGAGGTTGGTGATGCCGAGGCAGTAGGAGACCAGGCTCCCCGCGGCGCTTCCGCGGCCAGGTCCGACCACGATGCCGTTCTTGCGGGCGAAGTTGTAGAAGTCCCAGACGATCAGGAAGTAGGACGCGTAGCCGGTCTGGCTGATGACCGACAGCTCCTGTTCGGCGCGTTCGTTGACCGCGGCAGAAGGTGTTCCGTACCGCCACTCCAGACCCTTGAGCACGAGCTGGCGCAGGTAGAGGTCGGGCGTCATGCCGTCTGGCACGTCGAACGGCGGCAGCAGGGTGGCCCCGAGTTGGAGCTTGAGGTCGACCTGGTCCGCCACCTCGAGGGTGCTGGCGAGCGCCTCCGGCATGTCGGCGAAAGCCTCGATCATCTCCGCCGGCGTCTTGAGGTAGTTCTCCTGCGTCGAGAAGCGCCAGCGGTTGGGGTCGTTGAAGCGCGCGCCGGTCTGCAGGCAGAGCAGGACGTCGTGTGCCTCGGAGTCGTGGCGGTGCACGTAGTGCAGGTCGTTGGTCGCGCAGAGTCGAAGGTCGAACTCCTGACCGAACTTCGCGAGCACGCCGTTGACCTCGACCTGCTTGTCGATGCCGTGCCGCTGCACCTCGAGCAGGAAGCGGTCCCTGCCGAAGATGTCGCGATAAGTGGCAACCGACTCGCGCGCGCCGTCGATGTCGCCGTCGACGATCCGGCTCGCGGGCTCACCCTGCAGGCAGCCCGATAGCGCGATCAGACCCTTCGCGTGCTCGGCCAGGATCTCCTTGTCGATGCGAGGCTTGTAGTACATCCCCTCCATCTGCCCGACCGTGCACAGGCGCATCAGGTTGACGTAGCCCTCGTGGTTCGCGGCGAGCAGCGTCAGGTGGTTGGGATCCCGGTCGACACGGCCTTCGCGCAGCAGCCGCGAGCGCGGGGCGACGTAGACCTCGCAGCCGATGATGGGTTTGATCCCAGCGTCCCTGCACGCCTTGTAGAAGTGGATCGCGCCGTACATGACCCCGTGGTCGGTCAGGCCGATCGCGGGCATGCCGAGCTCGGCCGCGCGCGCCACCATCGCCGGGATGCGACTCGCTCCGTCGAGCAGGGAGTACTCGGTGTGGTTGTGCAGGTGGACGAAGGTTTCTGGGGCGTGCGGCATCGTTTGAGTTGGGTGTGGCGGTCCCCCGGATAGTCTAATGGCCGTCCGAAAGCCCTTCCAATCGATTACGCTGCCGCAGTTGAATTCGGGCGTAACCGTCCCCGCCTACGTTCCGTTTGGCCCGATATGCTGCTCCTGAGGCCGATCCTCACGATGGTGGTCAGGTCCCTGGGCCCCGGCAAGCTGCGCATCCAGGTGGTCAAGTTCGTCCGGAGACTCGACCGGGTCTAACGTCCCTGCCCCGCTAGTCGGGGAAGGTGGACCTGGCGCTGCGGCGCCCGGGCCGGAAGGGGCCGCTAGCTGCGTTCCAACAGAGCCACCGACTCGATGTGATAGGTCTGCGGGAACATGTCGACGATCGCCGCACGCCTTACCCGGTAGCCACCCCGCACCAGCCCCGCGATGTCGCGCACGTGCGTAGACGGCTCGCAGCTCACGTAGACGAGGCGCTTAGGGCCTAGCCGGATCAGCTCCGCCAGCGCGGCCGGCTCGCACCCCGCGCGAGGCGGATCCAGGATCACTGCCTGGTGGCGGCCGAGGCGGACCGCGCGCAGCGCCGTCTCGACCTTGCCGGGCATGTACTCGACAGGGGCGGCGTTGATGCGGGCGGCGAGACGTCCCAGCTGGACGGCGTGCGGGTTCTCCTCGATCGCGGTCACCGACGCGCCGCCGCGCGCGACGGCCACCGAAATCGTGCCAATGCCCGCGTAGAGGTCGAGGATCCGCTCCGCGGGTCGCGCTTGCAGCATGTCGAGCGCGACCCTGTACAGGACCAGCATCTGCCGATAGTTCGTCTGCACGAAGGTGTCGCTGCGGACGCGAAAGGTCAGGTCCCAGAACTCGAGGGTCATCGCGTCGTCAAGCAACGTGTCCTCTGGAAGGAGCTCGGTGACCCGGTGCGCGAATCGCTCGCGCGGCCATTGGGGCTCGCGGCCGTGGAACCTGAGCCGCCACAAAAGACCCCTGCCCGCAGGCTCGACGGTGAGGAGCAGGTTCTGCAGTCCCTTCAGCTCGAGCTCCGTCGCCGCCTGCGCGAACGCGGGCAGGGCTGTCTCGACGCGGGTGTCGTGGATGTCGCAGCTGTCGATCGCGAGCAGCGAGTGCGAGCGCATCCGGTGGAAGCCGAAACGCCACCTCCCCGCATCCGCGACGGCCTCGAACTCGCCGCGAATCCGGTAGCGCCAGGGATCATCCATGCCGTGCACGGGCGTATCCGGCGGCAGGCGCAGCCCGGCCCTCGCCCACGCCTCCTCGACCACCTGGCGCTTGAGCTCGAGCTGGTGCTCGTACGAGGCATGCTGCAGCTGGCACCCGCCACAGACGCCGAAGTACGGGCAGCGCGCGGTGACCCGGTGGGGCGACGCCTCGAGGACGCGGGTCGCGGCCGCTACGGCCACCCCGCCCTGGCGCCCACGCGGCTCCGCCTCGACGACCTCGCCAGGCAGCGCGTAGCTCACCAGCCAGACCTTGCCGTCCTCGCGGGCGACGCTTGCTCCGCCGTGCGCAGGCGACGACGGCTTGAGGATCAGCGGCGCCACAGGGATACGGGGTCGCGCGCCGGTTTGAAGCCCGCGGATTCGACCATCTGGGTGGCGACCTGGAACCCTGCGGCGATCTTGTCCGGGCTGTGGGCGTCGCTGCCGTACTGGACCGCCTGGCCGCCGGCCTCGCGCCACCACCGCACGACCGTCAGGTCTGGGCACAGGCGGTCGCCGCGGGTCGTGTTGACCTCGAGCACGCGGCCGCTGCCGGCGGCCGCTCGGAGGACGGCGCGGATCTCCTCCTCGAAATCCTTCTCGCGGTATCCGGCGGCGGTGTCCGGCCAGTAGCGCTTGGGGTAGTCGAGGTGGGCCAGAGTCTCGAAGGCCTGGCCGGCTTCGACCATGGCCAGCACCTCCCTGTAGTACTCGCGGGTGGCGGCCCCGAGGTCGAGACCGCGCTCCTTGAACTGGCTGGCGTCGACGATCCCTTCGTCGACCTTCACGCAGTGGACTGAGCCGAGGACCATGTCGAGCGGCCCGGCGGCGAGGATCGCGGCCGTCTCCTCGCGGAACCAGTGGGGCTCACCCAGCTCCACCCCGCTCAGGATGCGCAGGTCCGGAAACTTCGACCTGCACCTGGCGACGCAGTCGAGGTAGCCCTCGATGTCGACGCAGTGCTGGTCCTCGTGCACCTTGACGAAGTCGGCGTGGTCGGTGAACGCGATGGCGGGCAGGCCAAGCTCGATCGCCCGCTCGCAGCTCCGCTCCATGGAGCCTCGCTTGCCGTCGTAGGACCACTCGGTGTGGACATGGAGGTCGGGAGGCCCGGGCACGCGCCAAGGCTACAATTCCGCGCCGTGGCTTACGTCGTGGAGGGGCTTGCCTTCGTCGCCGGCGGCCTGCTGATCGCCGGAGGCCTGTACCTGGTGATGCGCGGCGCATTCCCGGCCTGGTGGCAGCAGCGCCTCCTGTGGCCGCTGGTCCGGGTGACGCCGACCGTGGCCCACATGCAGGGCGTGGCCGCCATCGGGTTGGGGGCGTCGATCGTGACCATCGTCCTCACGTCGGTCGTCTCCGAGGCCGTGGGCGGGATCCTCGTCCTGGTCGCCTTCCTGGCCTACCTGGTGGCGCTCGCGCTCTTCCTCTTCAGCACCTGGCTGTCGCGCCGGCCGGCCTAGCCGACCTTGGTCCAGGCCTGGCCGCTCCAGGCCCATGAGTCGTAGTCCTCGGTGAGGCTGCTGCCGGTCTGGAGCTCGCCGCCGTACATAAGGACCAGCTTGCAGGTGGAGTCGTACGCCATCAAAGGTCTGGACCGCCGGGCCGGCGCCGGGACGACTGACCTCTTCTGCCACTTGCCGTTCCAGGTCCACGTCTCGCCGTAGACGGTGTAGCCGCTCCCCTGCCCGCCGAACAGGATCGCGCCGCCCGTCTGCTCTGCCGACATCCCCGGCTGCATGCGCGGCTTGGGGTCGGCAGCTGTCGCCGGGTGGACGGTCCACGTGCCGGCCGAGTAGGTCCAGGTGCTGCCTTCCGCGGGCGGGCCGACGATCGAGTACACGGTCCCGAAGAGCACCATCACCTGGACTGAGGTCGAGAACGCCATCCCCGCGCCCTGTTTGCCGTACTTGGGAGCGGTGGCTGGGCTCAGTTGCGACCAGGTGTTGCCGTCCCACTGCCAGGTCTCGGTCTTCGCGACGGGATCGTCGTCGAGCATGCCAAGCACCGTCTGCGTCAGCGGGTCATAGGCCAGCGACGTGATGACGGTGGCCGGCGGCGTCTTGGACGGGTTCTGCTGTGTCCAGTCGTTGCCGTCCCAGGTCCAGGTGTCGGTCAACGGGCTGGCGGCGGTGCCGATGAGCTGGCCGCCGAACAGCACGATCGTCTGCGTCGCGTCATCGTAGGCCATGCTCGTGTAGGTCCTGCCCGGCGGACTGTGCGACGGATTGAGCTGCTTCCAGCCGGTCGCGGAGGTCCACTGCCAGGTCTCGGGGATCGGGCTCAGGTTGCGAGAGCCGAAGATGATCACCTGCTTGTTCGCCTTGTCGTAGGCCATCGCGGGTCGGGCGAGCTTCGGCTCTGACGTGGGCGCGGTGACGACAGGTGTCGGGCACGGATTCGGCGACGGAGAGGAGGCGATGCTGGCCGAGGCGGACGCGCTGGTCGAGGGAGCCGGTGACGCGGCCGGCCCTGGGCCTGAGCCGCACGCGATGCAAACACTCAGCGCGCAGGCAAGGGAGGGCGCGAGGCGGCGCACGGCGCGCCGATTATGTCCTTAGTCGAGGGACTCCGCAACTCAAAGGAGTCCGGGCAACTCGGCTCAGCCGAGCAGCTTCAGCAGCAGCTCGTTCGCGAGCTTCGGGTTCGCCTGGGGGGCTCGTTTGCGCAGGTCCGCCATGAGGGCCCGCATCGCCTGTCTCTTCCCGCTGCGGAAGTCGGCGACCGCCTTAGGGTTGGCGTCGACCACAGCCTGGGCCAGGACTCTCAGCTCCGCCTCATCGCTTTCCTGCCTGTAGCCGCGCTCGGCGACGATATGTGCCGGTCTCTTGTTTGTATCGACCGACGCGGTCAGGACCAGCGTGCCTTGATCGCGCGTGATCTGTCCGCCGTTGACCAGGCCGATCACCTCGGCGAGGTTTTCCGGGGACGGCGTTTTTCCGCTTGGAGCCACGTAGTTGACGATCCACGTCGCGGTCGATGCGGGAGGCGCGCCTGCAGCCACCGTCGACTCGAAGAGATCCACCCATTCCGGCTCACCTGTGATCACCGCGGCGTCGCGCGGCGTCACTCCCAAAGCCAGCATTCGCCCACGGCGAACGGCCGGCATCTCGGGCAGGCCGGCTCGCAGCTCCTCGATCCAGGCCCGGTCGAGCTCGAGCGGCGGGATGTCCGGCTCGGGAAAGTAGCGGTAGTCCTCGGCGAGCTCCTTGCTGCGCTGCGAGAACGTGCGCTGCTCGGCCTCAGACCAGCCACGCGTCTCCTGGACGACGGTCCCCCCTGACTCGAGGACCTGCTGCTGGCGCTCGACCTCGTAGAGGATGGCGCGGTGCAGGGCTCGGAAGGAGTTGATGTTCTTCAGCTCCGTCTTCACGCCGAAGTCATCGGAGCCGGCACGGCGGATCGATATGTTGGGCTCGGCGCGCATCTGGCCCTTCTCCATGTCCGCCTCTGACGCACCGATCGCGCGCAGCACGGTGCGCAGCTCCATCGCGTAGTCGCGGGCCTCGTCAGCCGAGCGCAGGTCGGGCTCGCTGACGATCTCCATCAACGGCACGCCGGCGCGGTTCAAATCGACGTACGACTCCCACGCCTTGTGCAGCTTGTCGCCCGCGTGGATGAGCCTGCCGGTGTCCTCCTCGAGGTGGACGCGCCGGATGCGGACCTTGCGCTCGCCGATCTCGATCTGCCCGTCGACGCTCATCGGCAGGTCGTACTGGCTGATCTGGTAGCCCTTGGGCAGGTCGGGATACATGTAGTTCTTGCGGTCGAACTTGGTGTGTCTCGGGATCTCGCACCGAAGCGCCAGCGCCGTCTTCAGACAGGCCTCGATCGCGGCCTTGTTGGGGACCGGGAGCACCCCAGGCAGGCCCAGGCACACCTCGCAGACATGCGTGTTCGGCGGCGCGTTGAGCTCGGCGATCGCGCAGCCGCAGAACATCTTCGAGCGCGTGCGCGGCTGGACGTGGACCTCCATGCCGATCACGACCTCCCAGACTCCTCCCCGCTCTGCGGGGAGGTGGCGCGCAGCGCCGGAGGGGCCGGAGGGGCTAGACAACCTCGGCGACCTCGGCGCGAATCCGGCTTGCCTCTTCGTACGCACGGGCCACGCGGAGGGCAACGTTCTCGCCCCACTGCGGGGCCAGCACCTGGAGGCCGACCGGCAGCCCGTCCGAGGTGCCGCAGGGGATGCTGATCCCGGGCAGCCCGGCCAGGTTGCCGCCCAGCGTCAGCACGTCGCACAGGTACATCGAAAGCGGATCCTGCGTCTTGGCGCCTAGAGGAAAGGCCACCGTCGGAGAAGTCGCGCTGACGATGGCGTCGCACTTCTCGAACGCCTCGTCGAAGTCGCGCTTGATGAGCGTCCTGACCTTTTGCGCCTTCAGGTAGTACGCGTCGTAGTAGCCGCTGGACAGCGCATACGTGCCGAGCATCACGCGCCTGCGCACCTCGCTGCCGAAACCCTTGCGCCGGGTCTCCAGATAGAGCTCGGTGATGTTCGGCGCGTCGACCTCCGACAGCCCGTACCGCACGCCGTCGAAGCGGGCCAGGTTGGACGAGCACTCTGCCGGCGCGATGATGTAGTAGGCGGCGAGGCCGTAGTCGGTGTGCGGCAGCGAAACGTCGACGATCTCGGCGCCCTGCATCCGCAAAACGTCGAGTGCGGCGTCGATCGCAGCTTTGACACCCGGCTCGATGCCCTCCACCTCGTAGTACTCGCGCGGCACTCCCAGCCGCATGCCCTTGACGCCGCCACCGAAGTTGCTGAGCACCTCCATCGGCGCCCGGTCCGCTGATGTGGCGTCGAGGTCGTCGAGGCCGCTTATGACCGAGAGCGTGATCGCCGCGTCGTCGACGCTCCGTGCGAACGGACCGATCTGGTCGAGGCTCGACGCGAACGCTATGAGGCCGTAGCGGCTGACCCGGCCGTAAGTCGGCTTCATGCCAACGACGCCGCAGAGCGCCGCGGGCTGGCGGATCGAACCGCCCGTGTCGGTGCCGAGGGCGAGCATCGCCTCGCCGGCGGCGACCGCCGCCGCGCTGCCGCCCGAGCTGCCACCCGGCACGCGCGCGAGGTCCCACGGGTTGCGCGTCGGGAAGTAGCTCGAGTTCTCGGTCGAGCTGCCCATCGCGAACTCGTCGCAGTTGGTCACGCCCAGCATCACGGCCCCGGCGTCGAAGAGCCTCTGCACAGCGGTCGCCGTGTATGGGGGCTTGAACCCCTTCAAGATCTGCGACCCGGCGGTGGTCTCGACGCCGCGCACGCACAGCACGTCCTTGATCGCGACGGGAATGCCGAGCAGCGGTCGTGTCTCGCCCTGGCGGATGAGGCGGTCTGCCTCGGCGGCCTGCTTCTCCCATAGCTCGGGCGTGAAGCGCAGGTACGCCTTGACGTGCGGGTCCAGGCGCTCGATGCGCTCGACGTGCGCGGTCACAAGGTCGGCGGCCGAGACCGAGCCGAGCCGAAGCAGGCGCAGCGTCTCCTTGACAGTCAGCTGCGTAAGGTCGCCGTTCGTCACGCCTCTTCCTGGATCGAGGGCACGCGGAACATGCCGTTGACCGCGGCCGGCGCGTTGGCGAGCGCCTCCTCCTGCGTGAGGGAAGGCCGCGGGTCGTCCTCGCGCAGACGGCTCGAGATCTCGACCACCTGCGCCGTCGGCGGGATGTCGCCGGTGTCGAGCTGCTGGAGGCGGTCGATGTGCTCGAGGATTCCGCTCAGCTGCTCGGCGTAGTACTCCTCATCTCCCGGCTCGACGCCGAGGCGAGCGAGCATGGCGACATGGCGGACTTCGTCCTTCGAAAGGGGCATGGATGGAAGCTTAAGCCCCTCTCCCCAACCTCTCCCCGATGGGGAGAGGGGCTAGGTTCGGCGCGCGAAGAGCATCCAGAGGGCGGTGGACGCGGCCCCGAATGCCACCGCGAGCGAGCCGCCGCCGATCACGAACAGCGCCACCCGCACCCGGTCGACGGCCGAGGGCTCGCCAAGGAAGCCGAGCACGAACCAGCCCCACCAGAACAGCGCCGCCGCGGCGGCGATCAGCGTCCACCAGGTGCCTCGCCTCACCCGGCGGCGTCCCCTCCGGCGGCTTCGCCGCCACCTCCCCATGGATGGGGAAGAGTCAACAATGCCTTGAACTGCTCTTCGTCGAGGATGTTCAGCTTCAACTTCTGCGCCTTCTCCAGCTTCGAACCGGCCCCCGGCCCCGCGACGACGTAATCGGTCTTGGAGCTCACGCTCCCCACCGCCTTGCCTCCAAGACGGCGCACGACAGCCTCCGCGTCGGGCCGGCTCATCGTTTCCAACGTCCCGGTGAAGACAAAGGTTTTGCCGGTGAACGGCCCTTCCCCGACAGCCTCGACCTCCTGCGGCGTGACCCCCACCGCCAGCAGCTTCTTGACCAGCTCCGAGCCGGGGCCGTGGAAATAGGCGTGAACCTCGTGGGCCATGTTCGGCCCCACGCCCTCCACGCGGCGGAGGTCCTCCTCAGCGGCGCCCTGGAGGCTCTCGATGGTGCCGAACTCGGCTGCGAGGAGCTGCGCGGTGGCCTCGCCCACCTGGGGAATGCCCAGGCCGTAGAGGAACCGCGCCAGGTCAGGCCGCGCGCTCGCGGCGATGCGGTCGACCAGGTTCTGCGCCGACTTGTCGGCAAACCCGTCGAGCTCCTTGACCTGGCCCACGCTCAGCCGATAGAGGTCGCTCGGATCCTCGACCGCGCCGCGGTCGATGACCTGCGTCAGGGTCGCGTAGCCCAGGCCCTCGATGTCCAGCACCGCTGCGAAATGGCGCAATCTCTCCAGTCTTTGAGCACCGCAGAAGGGGTTTATGCAGCGGTGCGCGATGTAAGGCTCCTCGCGGACGACCTCTCCCCCACACACCGGGCACCTGGCGGGCATCTTCCAGCCCGGCTGCGGATCCTTGACGCTGACGATCTCGGGAATGACGTCGCCCGCTCGGTGAATGGTCACGCGCGCCCCGACGTAGACGCCTTTCTCGTTGACCTGCGCCTCGTTGTGCATCGTCACGTTGCGGATCGTCACCCCACCGACGACGACCGGCCTCACGTGCGCGACGGGCGTGAGGACGCCGGTCCGGCCGACGTAGCAGTCGATCTCCTCGACCTCGGTCTCCGCCTGCTCGGGCGCGTACTTGAATGCGATCGCCCAGCGTGGCGAGCGCGCGACAAAGCCAAGCTCTAGCTGTTGCGCGAAGCTGTCGACCTTCACGACCATGCCGTCGATCTCGTACTCGAGCTCGTGCCGGCGCCGCTGCCACTCCGAGTGGTGTTCGACGACCTCGTCGATGCCCTCGAGCCGGCGCCTGTTCCGGTTGACGCGGAAGCCCATCGACTCGAGCGCGTTGAGGACGTCCCACTGCGACCTGTTCTGGCCGGCTGGATCGAGCGTGTACATGAACACCTGCAGGTCGCGGCTCGCGGTGACGTTGGGGTCGATCTGGCGCACGCTGCCCGCCGCGGTGTTGCGCGGGTTGACAAAGCGCGGCTTGCCTGCGGCCTCCATCTCCCGGTTGAGCTTCTCGAAGCCGGCGATCGGGAAGTAGACCTCGCCGCGGACCTCGAACACGTCCGGCAGCCCCTCCGCCGGGGTCACCGCGAGGGGCACGCTCCGGATGGTGCGCACGTTGGCGGTCACGTCCTCGCCGGTGGTGCCATCGCCACGCGTGGCGGCGCGCTGCAGCCGGCCCTTGGCGTAGGTGAGGCTCATGGCAAGGCCGTCGATCTTCAGCTCGGCGCAGTACGTGACCTGGTCGCCCACCGCGGCGCGCACTCGCTTGTCGAAGGCCCGGATCTCGGTCTCGTCGAAGGCGTTCTGCAGGCTGAGCATCGGCGAGCGGTGGCGCACCTTGGCGAACTGGTCTGACGCTTCGCCACTCACGCGCTGCGTAGGCGAGTCGGCGGTCAGCAGTTCCGGACGTTCGTCTTCGATGCGGCGCAGCTCGAGGAACAACGCGTCGTACTCGGCGTCCGGCACCTCGGGCTGGTCGAGGACGTAGTAGGCGTGCTCGTGGCGCCGGATCTGCTCGCGCAGTTCCTCGACGCGGACGGCCGGGTCGACGGCCCTCTTGTGCTTCTGTTTTGTCACTTGGTCAGCGGGGCGAGCATGCCGCTCAGGATCTTCAACCCCACCTTGTCGAACTTGATCACCAGCTCCTCGTCGGTGCGCGTGAGCGTGCTCTTGACCACGGTGCCGGCGCCGAATGCCGGGTGGGTCACGCGGTCACCGCTCGCGAATCGCTGCACCGGCGGCGGGGCGGGCGCCGCCTCGACCTGGCGCTCGAGGTACCGCTCCTTGTAACCCTGGCGCGGCGGCGCGACCGGCGCGCTGCCCCGTGGCGCCGCCAGGAGCGACTGGGGGATGTCGGTGAGGAACCGGCTCGGAAACGCCGGCTGCGATCGGCCATACAGATGGCGGCGGAACGCGCAGCTGAGGTACAGGCGGTCCTTCGCGCGCGTCATTCCTACGTATGCGAGGCGCCTCTCCTCCGCCATCTCGGTTGCCGCGCCCGCCAGGGAGGGGTTTTCCTCCCGCTCGTCCAGAGCGCGCTGATGGGGCAGCAGCCCCTCCTCCATGCCGACCATGAAGACCACGGGGAACTCGAGCCCCTTGACCATGTGCAGCGTGATCAGCGTCACGCCCTCGCCGTTCTCGTCGTAGGCGTCGACGTCAGAGACCAGCGCAACCTCGGCGAGGAAGTCTTCGAGACCCTGCACGGGCTCGCGGTCGTCGAAGCTCTCGGCGAGGCCGCGGAGCTCGTTGAGGTTCTCGAGCCGCGCCTCGCCTTGCGGCGTGCCGTCGAGGTAGTGAGCGCGGAGGCCCATGACCTCGACGACGTGGTCGATCAGCTCGCTCGGGCGAAGGACTCCCATCGTCGAGCGCACGGACTCGACCTGGGCGCGAAAGTTGACGAGCGGGGCGACGGCGGGTTTCGGCACGCCCCGTACGCGGCCGAGGTCCTTGAGGATCTCGAGGATGTCGGCTTCCGCATCCCTCGCGTAGGCGTTGATGGCTTCAATCGTCACGCTGCCGATCTTTCGCGACGGCACGGAGACGATGCGCCCGAAGCTCAGGGCGTCCCGCGGGTTGAAGCAGAAGCGGAGATAGGCCACCAGGTCCTTGACCTCGCGCCGCTCCCAGAACCGGATGCCGCCGACGAGCCGGTAGGGGATGCGCCGGCGCGCGAGCACGTCCTCAAAGGCGCGTGACTGCGCGTTCGTGCGGTACAGCACGGCGAAGTCGGAGTACCCGCGCTTCTCGACCTTGCGGAGGCGCTCGATCTCGTCGGCCACGAACTCGGCCTCTTCGACCTCGTTGTAGGCCTGGGTGGCGATCACCTTCTCGCCGCCGGCGCGGTCGGTCCAGAGCCGCTTCTCCGCGCGCTCGGGGTTGATGCGGATGACGTTGTAGGCGGCGTCGAGGATGGCCTGGCTCGAGCGGTAGTTCTGCTCCAGGTGGACGACATGCGCGTCCGGGTAGTCCTTGCGGAAGTCGAGGATGTTGCGGACGTCGGCGCCGCGGAACCGGTAGATGGACTGGTCATCGTCACCGACCACCGCGACGTTGCGATGCTCGGCGGCGAGCAGGTTGACCAGCACGTACTGGGCGCGGTTCGTGTCCTGGTACTCGTCGACCAGGACGTGACGGAAGCGGTCGCGCCACTTCGCGAGCGCCTCGGCGTCCGTCGAGTAGAGCTCGACCAGCTTCATGATCAGGTCGTCGAAGTCGAGCCCGCCCGACCGCCGGAGGACTTCCTCGTACGACTCGTAGACGCGACGCAGGATCTCGTCGGCGTAGCTGCGGTTGGGGATGTCCTGGGGACGCTTCAGCTCGTTCTTGGCCTGCGAGATGCCGTTGCTGAGCGCGGGGATGGGGTAGCGCTTGGGGTCGAGACGGAGCTCGTCCAGGACGCGCTTGAGGGCCGCGCGGGTGTCGTCCTCGTCGAAGATGACGAAGCTCGAGGTGATGCCCAGGCGCGGGGCTTCCCGGCGCAGGATCCGCACCGCGGTCGCATGGAAGGTCCCGACCCACATCTTTTGAGCACCCTCGCCGACAAGCGTTTCGACCCGGCCGCGCATCTCTCGGGCCGCCTTGTTGGTGAAGGTGACGGCCAGGAGGCGGTCTGGCCAGACGCGGTGCGAGGCGATCAGGTAGGCGATCCGCGCGGTGAGGACCCGCGTCTTGCCACTGCCCGCGCCGGCAAAGATGAGGAGGGGTCCGTCGCCGTGGGTGACGGCTTCTTGCTGGGGCGGGTTGAGGCGCGCGAGCAAGGCGTCGATTTGGGCTTGGGGGCTCTCCGAAACCACGGAGAAACGAGTTTACCGGTGGCTGGAAACCGCCCATCTGGCCGTTAGACTCCGTGTGCCGTTGAGCCGCGACGTCGATCTAGGCATGCGTGACCACCTGCTCTACGAGCTTGCCCGCGACCTCAGCTCCTCGCTCGAGCTCGACGTCGTCCTGCGCAAGGTCATGGACCGCGTCATCACCCTGATGAAGGCGGCGCGGGGCTTCATCGTCCTGGTCGACCCGGACACCAACATCATGTCGGTCCAGATGTCGGCCGGGGAGGCCGACGAGGAGAAGGCGCGGCAGTTCCTGGGCTCGAAGACGGTCATCGAGCACGTGGTCCGCACGGGCCAGGCGGTCGTCTCGACCGACGCCAGCCTCGACGACCGGTTCAAGGGCCAGCAGTCGGTGATCATGCAGAACCTGCGCTCGATCATCGCCGTGCCCCTGGTCACCAAGGGCAGGGTTATCGGCGCCGTCTACGTCGACAACCCCTTCCGGGCCTCGATCTTCGAGGAGGAGGACAAGGCCTTCCTCCAGGCGATCTCCGACCTCGCCGCGATCGCCATCGACAACGCGCGCCAGTACGAGCGGTCCGAGTTCCTGCGCCAGGTCTTCGAGGCCCACGTCAACAAGCAGGTGACCGACTACGTCCTGACCCGCTCCGGGCGGACTCTGACCTTCATCCAGGGCGAGCGCCGCGAGGTCACGATGCTCAACTCGGACATCGCCGGCTTCTCGACGCTTTCCCAGAGCATGGACGCCGAGGAGCTCGTCCAGTTCCTGAACGACTACTTCCAACGCATGATCCGCGTCGTCCTCGACCACGGCGGCAACATCGACAAGTTCCAGGGCGACGGCATGCTGGTCGTCTTCGGCGCCCCGAACCCCATGCACGACCACGCCGAGCGGGCGCTCAACGCCGCCCAGGCGATGGTGCGGGAGGTCGACCGCTTCAACCGGGAGCTGGTCGACTCCGGGAGGGACGCGATCGCGGTCGGCATGGGCCTGGACACGGGTGAGGTGGTGGCAGGGCACGTCGGCTCAGGCGACCGGATGGAGTTCACCCTCATCGGGGTGCCGGTCAACAACAGCGCCTACCTTTCCAAGATCCGGCCGGCCAGGGTGCTGATGTCGGAGACGACGCGGGCTCGGGTGCCGGACGGCTTCGCGGTCAGCGACCACGAGCCGATGGTGCTGAAGGGCGCCAAGGGCCCGCAGCCGATCTACGAGCTGACGATCTCAGTCACCGCCGAATAGGCGTCCACCGACGTATCCCTGGCGGCCGGGGTTTCACCGGCCGCGACTATGCCTGAAGCGACGCCAGGGGTCGCCGGTGGAAGGCTTTCAATTAAGTCCCAACCGTATACCGGAATGGGAGCAGCGCCGACGTGTCCCTGGCGGCCGGGGTTTCCCCGGCCGCGACTATGCCTGAAACGTCGCCGGGGGTCGCCGGTGGAAGGCTTTCAATAAAGTCCGAACCTTATACCGGAATGGGAGCAGCGCCTGCGGCGAAGCCGCACGCGCGATGAGGGAAAACCATCCCGGGTTTTCCCTCATACGTCAGCCTTTGCACACCCACTGGTTCGGGCCAGATCGGTGGTAAAGCCAGGCCGCGGCGAACGAGTTCGCCCTCGGGTCGAACGGCGACTGCCTCGCGTAAGGCGTGAAGGCCCAGGTGCTGGGCAGGAACTGGAACAGGCCTGACGCACCGCTGTCCGAGTTGACCGAGTTCGGGTGGTAGCGCGACTCGCACCACGCCACGTTCATGGCCCACTGCACCGCGGCGGGGCCCAGCGGGCTGAAGGCGTCGGTGATGTCCTTGGCGATCTCGGGCGGTGGCGGCGGGTGGTTGGCGCGGGCAGCAATCGCGGCCGCCTGCGCCTGCGCCGCGGCGAGCGCCAGCTGCTTCGCCTGGTACTCGGCGAGGCCCTGCTTCAGCTCCGCCGACCACGACTGGACCTGGGCCGCTTGCGCCGCCTGCACGCGGTCGTTCCTCGCCTGGTGAACGAGCGAGTTGCGGTCGAACGCGCTCAGCTGCGTCACGGCGACCGCGACCGACTGCTGGGTCGGCGGATCCAGGCGCGGGAGCACCACGCTCACGAGCACGACGACCCATACGAACACCGCCCTGAATAGCGGCAGCAAACCCCTTCTGATCGCTCCTCTCTTGATCTCGCCCTACCCCTGGGGCGGTCAGGCCTGAGCTGGGAGCGACGACGTTGAGGAGGACGCGCTCAGGACTTGGAAGCGCCCACCTTAGCACACGATCGGCAACTTTCCGTAGCCGTACCCCCGCGTACCGAAACTACGCTGGAGCGGCCAGCGCCAGGCCCGTCGCCACGCGGTACGCAAGTACGTTGCCGGGGATTCCCTTCAGCTCGAGCTTGACCTGCTCGGCCTGGATCTGCTGGGCCTCGAGCCATTCTCGCGACCGCCGGTAGGCCTCCTCGGCGAGCAGCACCTCGCCGCCACTGGCGACGTTCTGCAGTCGCGAGGCGAGATTCGTCGCTTCGCCCAGCACGCTCAGGTTCGCCGACGCCGCGAGGTTGCCGACCACCGCCGGGCCGACCGCGATGCCGGCGCCGACGGGCAGCCCGGCGAGCGCCGCCTTGTCGATGATGGCGACCGCGGCGCGCAGCGCCTGGAGCGTGTGGTCCACGCTCTGTCCGGAGACGTTGAAGGTCGCCATCACGGCGTCGCCGGCGAACTTGTCGACGATGCCGTGGCGGCGCTCGACCTCCTGGGTGGCCCAGCGCTGGAGGGCGGCGACGCGGTCGGAGAGGTCGGCCGGCGCAACCTCGCCGGCCAGGGCTGTGAATCCCCGAACGTCGGCGAAGAGCACCGTGACCATCCGCTCGCCGGTGGCGACCCGACCCCGCCCACTACTGGCCACCTCCACCGGCGCCTCGGCAACTTCGATCTTGATGCCAAGTCGGGACGCCGTCTCCGCCGCGAGCTCAGCAGCCAGCAGGGCACCATGAGCCCGAGCTTCGCGCAAGACGCCTTCCAGACGACCTCGCGCACGATCGGCGTCGCCCAGCCGAAACTCCGCTTCGGCGAGAGCCCGGGCAGCATGCCACGCACCGAGCGCGAGGCCGCCATTGGTGAAGCCGGACACGGCCTCGCCGAGCCACCTCGCTGCGTCTTCCAGGCGGCCCTCCATGAGCGCCAACCTACCCTGCACGACGGCCAGCCTGGGCGACGCCAGCGCCTCGCCTCGAACCGGGAGCGCATCCAGGAAGGCACGCAGCTCTTTGGGATCCGGCATGACTTCGGCGACGCCGTCAGCCGGTGAGACGAGGTTGCCCACCTGCGGGTCGACCTCGCGCGCGGCAGCAAGCGCCCCGTTGAGGTCGTGCGCGGCCTGCCGGACACGGATTCTTGGGGTGGCGTCGTAGATCGTGTCCTGGGCGTCCACACGGCTCGAAAGCGGCGGCAGGATTTCCGCCGCCTCCTCTGCGCGCAAGCTCTCGGCTAGAGCATGAGCCAGCAGGACTGAGGCGCGCCAGACATGCTTGGCATGGCCCACGTCTTTGGAGCGCTGCAGCGCGATGCGCCCGTCGGCGACAGCCTCCGTGACCTCGCCGCGCTCAAGTTCGTGCAGCCCTTTGATGTAGAAGGGCCACCCATCGGTGTTCGTCCGCAGGGCTTCAGCCGCCCGCGCCGCCCACACATCGGCCATGCCGCCGAACCCAAGGTGATGGGCCGTCCACGTCGCGTTATAGGTGGCGTTGAAAGCCTGGAATCGAAAACCTGCCGCGCGCGCCGCTTTGTAGCCCTCGTCGACCAGGGCAAAGCCCCTGTCGACGTTGCCCAACATGGTCTCAGCGTTGCCGAGGAAAATCGTCGACCACACCCGAGCAAGCTCGGCGCCTGCGGCCTCCCCGATTTCGAGTGACCTGCGCAGTGGCTCGACCGACTCATCGTTGTGTGCGTTCCAGGCCAGCAGGTTGCCCAACCTCATGTAGGCGATGGCGAGCCCTTCGCTCGGGCCTTCGGCCTCGAGAATGTCGCGCGCCCGCTCGAACTGCTCCTTCGCCAGGTCAGAGCGCAATAACTCCCACCAGCAGCGCCCGAGGAGCAGCCGGTAACCGGCCGCTTCCACCTTGAGCCCGGCCTTCTCGAGGCCCGCGATGGCGGGCTCCAGCAGGCGCCGCGCGTTCGTCGTCTCGCCGTTGTTCCAGTAGCTGTCGGCGGCGCGGGCCAGCAGCCGGTCGCGCTCGACCGCCTCTGGCGCGTGTGGGGCCGCCCGCTCCAGCAGCTGGGCGGAGTCGCCGTAGGCGAAGGCGCGGACGGCGTCCTCCGAGGCGCGGACGCACATCGCCACCGCCTCCTCGTTGCGATTGGCCATGAACAGGTGGTTGGCGATGTCGACCGCGGCGCCGTCCGGCCGCGCCGACAGCACGTCGGCGACGCGTGAGTGCATCTGCTGGCGCCGGGGCACGACGAGATCCTCGTAGATGGCTTCGCGAGTGAGGGCGTGCCGGAATCGATATGCACCCGACGAGCGATCCTCTGGCTCGATCAGCTGCGCGTTGACGCTGGACTCGAGCGCGCCGAGGATGACCGACTCGTCGGTCCGCGTGACCTGGACCAGCGACTGCAGGTCGAACGAGCGCCCCATGACCGACGCCGCCGACAGGACGGCGACATCCTCGCTCGCCAGGCGCTCGAGACGCTGGAGGATCGTATCCCGCACCGTCGGAGGCATGCGAATCTCGGCCAGCGCCTTGCGGTCCCAGCCAGTCTCCGTGCGGTAAATATCGCCGCGGTCGAGCGCGTCGCGCAGCATCTCCTCGAGGACGAATGGATTGCCTTCGCTTCGCTCGCGGAGGAAGTCGCGGAACTCGTCGCTGATCGATTCCTCGTCGAAGATGGCCCGCACCATGTCTGCGACGCCGCTCGCCGAGAGGGGCCGCAGCTCGACGACTGCGACCTGGCCCGCGCGCCGCCAGCCCTGGATGGTGGGGAGCAGCGCGTGCTTGCGGTGCATCTCGTCGGTCCGGTACGTCGCCACGACGAGGACGTTCGTCGCCTTGAGCCGGCGCGTCGCATAGTCGAGCAGCTCCCGAGTCGACGGATCGGCCCACTGGAGGTCCTCGAGGATGAGGAGCAGCGCGCGCTTGCCGGCCGCGTCTCGCAGGAGGATGAGGATCGACTCGAAGAGTCGCAGCTTCGCCTGTCCCGCGTCGGTGTCGGGCGGTGCCGCCTTGCCGAGCTGCGGAAACAAGTGTGCAAGCTCTTCGCCGGCGGGACCAAGCCTCTCGCGCAGCGGGGAGATGTCAGTCGCGGCAAGGTAACTACCGGTGGCTTCCAGGAAAGGGAGGTAGGGCAAGGAGAGTTGGGCTTCGCTGCAGCCGCCCGTGAGGACAGCGCAGCCGAGGCGCCGGGCGCGCGCGGCCAGGGTGTTGACGAGGCGCGTCTTACCCATTCCCGCCTCGCCGCCGACGATGACCACGCCGCCGTCGCCGCGCAAAGCGGACAGGAGTGCATCTTCGATCTCCGACAGCTCGGAGTCTCGACCGACAAGCACTGGCGAAAGGACGCGAGACAGCGACATCGTTAGAAGAGGTGCGTCAGCTGCTTCCTAAGGAGCTTCGGCCCTCCGGGCTCGACGTACTGTGGCAGCATCGCCTTCATTTTCTGAAAGGCTAGTTCGGTCAGCTCCGCCGGGTCACGACCGCCAGTCTGGATCGGCTCGCCGATGACGACCTCGATTCTCTTTCGGAACCAGAGGTCCTTGGTCCCGGAGAGCGCCACCGGGACCACCGGGACGCCGGCCTTGATCGCAAAGTGCGCGAAGCCTTTGTGGAACGGCAGGAGCTCGCCTTCCCTGGGTCCGTAGTTGGCCTCCGGAAAGATCGCCACCGCACCCCCCAACTCGAGGGCTCGGTCGACGTGCCGATAGAGGGCCGTGTCACCGTGGCGCTCCCGCACGACAGGGACATAGCCGCCCGTCGTCCGGACGAGCCACCACTGGAACTTGCGCGTGACGAGGATCGTGGGGTCGGCGAGGAAGTGCAGCCGCGGCTCGACCGGCAACAGGACCAGGAGCGTGAACTCGTCGAGCCAGTTCAGGTGGTTGGCGATGACGACGTAGTTGCCGGTGCTCGGGATGTTCTGCCGGCCGGTGACGTCGAATCGGAAGCAGAGCCTCAGCAGCGGGACACCGATCAGGCGGACGAGCCGGTATGGCAGGTTGGCGCGAGGGCCGACCGGAAGAAGGTCAGCGGCGGGTAGATCGGCGCCCGCGGTGCTCGCCACGCGGCGAGTCTAGAAGACGAGAGGCAGCCACTCCAGGAATCGGTTGTAGGTGCCGAGCGACGCCTTCACGGAGGTGACCGCCGCACGCAGGGATGCCGCCGCGGCGGTCGAGACCTTGCCTGCCTTCACGTCGGCGTCCAGCTCGTTGAGGAATGCGTTCAGCTGGTTGCTGGCGGCCTTGTTGTCCCCGCGAGCGGCGGCCGCCGAGGCAGCGTTGAGCTTGGCGATCAGGCTGTTCTTCTGGCCGGCGCTGAGGCCGGTCAGCTTGCCGACGCTGCCCGCGATCAGCTGCAGCGCCTGCGCGGTCGTCATGACCGTCACCGTCGTGGTCGCCTGGTCGAGGCCGTTGTCGTCGTCGACCACCTGCAGGCGGACCGTGTAGACCTTGGCGTCGGTGTAGCTGTGCGAGACAGAGAAGGTCGCCGAACCGCCGGGCCCGTAGTCCTTCTTGTAGCTGGTGCCGTCGCCGAAGAACCAGGTGACGGTGTGCGTGTCGACCACACCCGGGTCGGTGAAGCTGCCGCTGAAGGTCACCGATTCCTGCGGGAGAAGAGGCGAGGGCGCTGCGACGCTGGTGATCTTCGCGGTCGGGGCCACGTTCTGCCCGTACACCGTCACCGAGTCCGGCTTCGACCGCATGCCGTTGTCGTCGGTCGCGGTGAACGAGACCACGAAGGGCCCGTCGTCGTCGGGGGTGAAGGTGAAGGCGGTGCCGGAACCCGTGGCAAACGTCGCGCCGTTCTTGGTCACGACCCAGCCGTAGGTCAGGCCGGCCAGGTCACCGGGGTAAGCCACCGTGGCGCCGCCGGTGAACGTCTCGGGCGTGCCCTCGGGAATCAGCGGCGGGTCCGAGATGATGCTCGCGACCGGCGCCACCGCGTTGGTGTGCAGCGTGAAGGTCTTGGTGACCGTATGGCCGTGGTTGTCCGAGGCGAAGATCGAGATCGTCTGGTCCGGACCTTCGTCAGACGCGGGCTGCGTCCACGACCAGGTGCCGGCGCCGGTCTTGGTCACGGTGCCGGACGAGGCGGTCAGCGTGACCGGGTCGCCGTCTGGGTCGCTGAAGGACCCCGTGTTGTTCGGCTGCGTTCCCTCGTTGACTACGACCGGGTTCGTGTCCAGGCCGAGCGTGGGCGCCTGGTTCGGCGAGACCGCAGCCGGGACGACCCAGGTCTCGAAGGCGAAGTCCTCGGAGCTGACCGTGCTGCCCCGCACCCAGGGGTTACCCACCCAGGCGTGGCCGCCGCCGTAGGCGTCGATCGTGTTGGCGTTCTTCCAGACGAACCGGCCGCCGAGCGGCTCGATGACAATGGCGAGCTGATCGCCGGTGTGGATGGAGATCGGGCTGAAGGAGATGTCCTTGAAAGTTGCGCAGCAGCTCCAGGGGCCCGAGACGGTGACCGGCGTTCCAAGGGTGACACCGCTCGGCTTGCCGGCCGCGTCGAGCGTCTGGATGCTGACGGTCATGGCAGTGGCGCTCGTCGCGGTCGAGCCGAGCGTCACCCTGTCGAGCTGGCCGTCCATGCCCGCCGTGAAGGTCTGGGCGAACTGAGGCAGCAAGAGCTGCTGGCTGAAGAGCAGGGTCTGGAACTGGTCGCGCTGGTCGGTCGCCGCCGGCGCCACGAGCGCGCCCGACAGCGCCATCGCCGCCGCGACTGCCGCCGCGAGCGAGCCCCGACCGACTCTTCTCCTTAACGAGGTCTTCACTTGACCGGATTGACGCGCCTGAAGGGAGTTTCCTGCGCGAGTTTCGGAGGTCCTTGGGGATCCGCGAGCGGGCGTGGCTGGTTGGCGATGTTTCGGACAATCGCGACTTGATCAAATGGCGGTGCCTTCGGGGCCGCCGCCCCGCCGACTTGATCAAATGGCGAACGAACGCAACTGGTGCCGGCGCGGAGATTCGAACTCCGGACCATCGGTTTAAAAGACCGCTGCTCTAACCAGGCTGAGCTACGCCGGCTGTCTACGATTCTCCCGAAATCTTGCGCCTGAGCCACTGGGTGGCGTGCCTGGTCCTGATCGCGACGGCGGCCGTCGCCTGCGAACCGGGCGTCAACCCCACCCCATCCCCCACCCCTCTCGCTTTCGACCAGACACTGAGCTTTCCGGTCGCCCAGGACGTCGCCGAGCTCGACCCCGCGCTCATCTCGAGCCCCGCCGACGTCGACATCCTGCGCAACGTGTTCTCCGGCCTCTACCGGTTCGACGACCAGCTGCACGAGGTTCCCGACATCGCCGCCGGCCAGCCGGCCATCTCCGCCGACGGCCGCGAGTACACGTTCACGCTTCGGCCCGACACCCGCTTCTCGAATGGCGATCCCATCACCGCGGCCGACTTTCGATACAGCTGGACGCGCGCGACCGTCAAGCAGGGCGACTACGCGTGGCTCTTCTCTGTGATCGCGAACGTCACTGCGGTCGACGCCACCACGCTCAGGGTCAGGCTGGTCAAGCCCGCCAGCTACTTCCTGACCCTCGTCGGCCTGTGGCCGTACTGGGTCGTCGACCAGAAGGTCATCGAGTCGGCGGGCGAGGACTCGTGGTTCACGAAGCCCGAGACGCTCGTCGGGAGCGGTCCGTTCCGGATGACCGCCCGCACGCCCGGCAAGTCGATCGACTTCGAGCCTGTGCTGGGCTGGTACGGAGGCAGCACCGGCGTGCTGTCGCGGGTCCACGTCGAGGTCGTCCCCGACCTCGCCGCGCAGGTCAGCCAGTACGAGGCCGGGGTGTTCAGCCTGATCGGCTACGCGCGGCAGGGGCTGTCCGCGGAAGCGGCGACTCGCTACACGTCTGATGAGGGCATCAAGAAGCAGCTCGCGCTCGTCCCCCAGGGCGTGACCTTCTGGGTCGGCTTCAACCTCAAGTCGGGCCCATTCGCGGGCGCCGCACCCGGGCGTCCTGGCCGGCATGCCTTCAGCCTGGCCATCGACCGCACCGCGCTCCTGGAGGCGGTCTGCAACCAGGGGACCGCCTGCACCGCGGCGGGCGGAGGCGCGGTCAGCAAGGGTTTGCGGGGCTATCTCGGCGACGGCGCCGATCCGAACGTGAAGTTCGACCCGGCCGCGGCCAAGGCCGAGTATCAGGCCTGGGACCCGACCGGGGCCAAGGTCAAGAACCTGGCGTACACCTACGACATCGGCCCTTTCAACAAGGCGGTCTGCGCCAACCTCGTCGCCCAGTGGAAGGCAAACCTCGGGGTCACGGTCAGGTGCTCCGAGTGGGACCGAAAGAACTTCCTCGACCGGCGCAACGGCCGCTGCGGCTTTCCGCTGTTCCGGCAGAGCTGGGTCGCCGACTACGACCACCCGCAGGACTGGTTCGACTACCTGTTCGTCACCGGCGCACCCTCTTCAGGCTCGTGCTACTCGAACCCCAAGCTCGACCAGGCGATCGCCAAAGCCGATGCGACGAGGCCGGGCGAGCTCGACACCGGCTACGAGTCCGCCGGGCACATGCTCCTGGACGATTCAGTCCTGGCGGGCCTGCTCTACGGCGTGCAGCCGTACCTCGTCCATCCTTATGTGACCGGCGCGGGCGGGAACGCGCTGTATGACAACTCGTGGACGAGCGTGCGCATCTACGCGCGCTAGTCGACCGGGTTGGCGGTCCCCAGGATCTCGGGGGCCATCGTCGTCGCGAAAGGCCCTTCGGGGTTGTCGATGAGCCAGACGTGCAGCATCAGCGGAGTCGTCTTGTTCGTGCTCCCTCTGGGGCACGAGCCGCTCTTGTCGTTGCTGTCGAACGCGTCCGCGCTGTGCACGAAAGCGACTGCCATGCCGCTCACGTTGTCGAAGCAGATGTTGGAGTGCTGGTGCCACACGGTCAGCGGCCCACCGATCTCCGGTCCGGGCTCGCCGCGCTTGGGCATGATGTACATCGCCCCGATCAGCACCGGCCCCTGCCTGCCGTTGTAGTAGATGAGCGACTGCACGTGCTGCGGGTCGAGCACGTCCGCGTCGACCATGTAGCTCCGGTTCACGTAGTGGACGATGTCGATGTTGGGCGGCTCCATCGGCACGTAACCCGCCGCGATCGCCGCCCTGAGCTGGGCGTACCGGGCCACCGCCTTGCGGGTGTCGACCATCAGGGTGGTCGCGGCCTGGAGCTCGGCCGCCGTCGGCTGGCGCGAGATCGTCGATGAATCGTGGTGAGAGGCCGCCGTGTTCGACTGCGCCAGCTCCCGCGAGGCGGCCCACCCGGCGATGTCGCCCGAGGCCACGATCAGGACCAGAGACCCGGCCAGGAGCCCACGCCTGACCCAGATCCCGTAAGGCAGGGCGGTATAGGCCGCCCCGACGACCCCGAGCACCACCAGGGCGATGCCGATGCCGAGCAGGACGTGCCCGGGGTTGCCGAGCGTGAACAGGCCTTCCCGGTGGGCCAGGGTCGGGTCCTGGGCGTGCAGGTAGGAGTCGACGGCGAGGCCGCCGAGCAGGGCCACCACCCCGAGCAGGCCCGCCGACAGGAAGGCCGCCGTGCGCCTCATTCCGCCCTCCATTGAACCACCTGGACGAAGCTGAAATGTCATCGGAACTTGACTTCGGTGAACTAAAAGCCAACACTGAATATGGAGTAAGCGGGAGCCACCCCCCAGCTCGTGGGGTGGCAGCGTTCCGTCGCCGGCGCACTCTCGCCCCGGGATCTGACCGGGAAGAGGGCGATGGACGTCGAGGAGGCCATCCTTGTTAAGTGCGCCCTCCTCGAGCCGTGTTTCGTAGGAGGTGGTATGACGAGAGTGTCATTGTTCCGTTCCCTCGCCGTGGCGATGGGAGCAATTTGGGTTGTGGCCGCCTGCGGCGGTCCGAGCGGTGGCGGGGGCGAAAACCTCGCGTCCGACCAGACGCTCAGCTTCCCTATGGTCGACGACGTCGGCAACCTCGACCCGGCGACCATGTCGGCGGCGGTGGACATCGACATCTTCCGCAACACGTTCTCAGGCCTCTACAAGTTCGACAACGATCTCAACGAGGTTGCTGACATCGCGGACGGGCAGCCTACGGTTTCCGCGGACGGCTTGACCTACACCTTCAAGATCAAGAACAACGTCAAGTTCTCCAACGGCGACCCGGTGACCGTCGACGACTTCCTGTTCAGCTGGAACAGGGCGGCTGCGATGCAGGGCGACTACGCGTCAGTCTTCGCGCCGGTCGTCGGTTACGACGACGTCGCGGGAGGCAAGGCGACCGAGATGTCCGGTCTGAAGAAGATCGACAACAGCAGCTTCTCGGCCACGCTCAGCGCCCCCGCCGCTTACTGGTTCACCGAGGTTGCTCTGTGGACCGCCTGGGTGGTCGACAAGAAGGTTGTGCTCGCGGCCGGCAAGGCCACCGAGTCCAACTGGGCGAGCGACCCCGCGACCGCGATCGGGACCGGCCCGTTCAAGATGACGGCCCGCACCCCGAAGCAGTCGATTGACTTCGGTGCCGTCTCCAACTGGTGGGGTGGCTCGACAGGCGCCATCACGAAGGTGCACATCGAGATCGTCGCCGACCAGAAGGCACAGCTCACCAAGTACGAGTCAGGCGGCTACAGCCTGATTGGCAACGCCAACCAGAGCCTGACCCCGGAAGACGTCATCCGCTACAACAGCGACGCTCAGCTGAAGGCTCAGCTGACCCTCCAGCCTGCCGCGCGTACGAGCTGGATCGGTTTCAACATGTGCGAGGGCCCAGGCAAGCCCATCAAGACCTGCACCAAGGCCAGCCCCTTTGCCGGCGACGGCAACGGCAAGCTCCTCCGCGAGGCGTTCAGCCTGGCCGTCGACCGTGACCAGCTGATCGACATCGCTTGCTCGAAGGGCACCGCCTGCATCAAGGCCACCGGTGGCGTGATCACCAAGGGCCTCAAGGGCTACCTCGGCGACAACACCGACCCGTGGGCCGTCTTCGACAAGGCCAAGGCGCAGCAGCTGCTGCAGCAGGCCGGCGGGGCGTCCGCGGTCGCCAACCTGACGTACACCTACAACGCGAGCGCGATCAACAAGGCCGTCTGCGACAACCTCGCTTCGCAGTGGAAGCAGAACCTGAACGTCACGGTGCAGTGCGCCTCGACCGACCGCGCGTCGTTCTTCAACGCCCGCACCAAGTGCGCTTACCCGATCTTCCGGCACAGCTGGGGCGCGGACTACGACCACCCCCAGGACTGGTTCGACTTCCTGTTCAGGACCGACGCCGGATCGTCGGGATCCTGCTACTCGAACTCGCAGCTCGACTCGTTGACCACTGACGCCAACAAGAAGCCGCTCGACCAGTCACTGACCCTGTACAAGCAGGCCAACCAGATCCTGGTCGACAACTGCGTCACCGGCAACCTCTTCTACGGCATCCAGCAGTACCTGGTTCACCCGTACGTCAAGGGCGCCGGCGGCAACCCGCTCTACGACAACTACTGGACCGGGCTGAAGATCCTTCAGCACTAAACCGGTAGATAAAGACAGAATTAAGGGGGTCCGCCCGGTGGCGGGCCCCCTTCTGTAAACCTCGGCAATTGAACAGGGAAGTGATTGGCAGATGAGAGGGACCCTCCTCTACATCGGACAGCGGCTGATCTTGATCGCGATCACGACCGTCCTCGTGTCTTCGATCGTGTTCCTCCTCCTCCACCAGATCCCGGGCAACGCCTTCCTGAACGAAACCCGCCAGACGGAGGCCTCGCTCCAGGCCCAGCTACACCACTACGGCCTGGATCTGCCGCTCCCGCAGCAGTACGTGAACTGGGTCTCCGCGGTGGCACGAGGCGACCTTGGTGAGTCGCTGGTCAACCGAGGCGTCAAGATCACGCCGCTCCTGGTCCGCGAGACATCGGTCAGCGCCACCGTGGGCTTCTTCGCGCTCATGATCACGATCGGTCTCGGCCTGCTCCTCGGCGTCGTCGCCGCGCTGCGCCAGAACACCTGGGTCGACTACCTGGCCTCCAGCGCCGCGGTGATCGGCTACAGCGTCCCCAGCTTCGTGATCGCGATCTTCGGCCTCCTGGTGTTCGGCCACTACTTCTTCGTGTGGACTCAGGGCACGGTCTACTACAACGTCGGCTGGGGCGACTGGACCCAGATCCCGGTGCCCGCGGTCGCCCTCGGCCTGCCCTACGCAAGCTACGTGGCGCGGCTCACCCGCGCGAGCATGCTGGAGACGATCCGCACCGACTACGTACGCACCGCCTGGGCCAAGGGGCTTAAGGCGAGGGTCGTGGTCCTTCGACATGCGCTGCGCAATGCGCTGATCCCGGTGGTGACCATCCTCGGTCCACTGATCACCGGCATCATCACCGGCTCGGTGGTGATCGAGAACATCTTCGGCATCCCCGGCCTGGGCAAGGAGTTCGTGACCAGCATCCTGGCCCGCGACTACAACATCGTGATCGGCGTCTTCACGTTCTACGCCGCGCTGGTCGGGCTGGCCAATCTGACGGTCGACGTGATCTACCCGGTGCTCGACCCGAGGATCCGCTACTGATGGCCCAGGCAGCTCCAGTCGCGCAGCCCGAAGTCGAGCTCACAACCTATGAGGTCCCCGAGCAGACCACCCTCCTCAGCGACGCCTGGCGCCGGATCCGGCGGAACCGGCTCGCGCTGGTGGGCGGCGCGATCATCCTCGTCCTGTTCATCGTCGCCCTGATCTCCATCGCGTGGACCCCCTACCCGGTATGGCTGCAGGCGGTCGGGCCCACCTACCAGCCGCCAAGCCCCACGCACCCGCTCGGCCTCGACCAGGCGGGCCGCGACATCCTCAGCCGGATCATGGGCGGCGCGCTGATCACGGTCCAGGTCGGCATCGGGAGCGCGATCATCCTGTCGCTCATCGGCATCCCGCTCGGGCTGATCGCCGGCTTCTACCGCGGGACCGCCGACACGATCATCTCGTTCTTCATCAACATCTGGTACGGCATCCCCGACCTCCTCGTGGCGCTCATCCTGGTGTTCGTGCTGTCAGACGCGCTGCACCTGATCCCACGAGGCGTGTTCGTGATCATCGTCGCCTTCTCGCTCACGAGATGGATGGACATGGCCCGCCTGGTGCGGGGTCAGACCCTGGCCCTGCGTGAGCGTGAGTTCGTCGAGGCGGCGCGGATGGCGGGCGCGCGCGACTTCGCGATGCTGGCGAGGCACATCTTGCCGAACGCGCTCGGGCCGATCATCGTCCAGGCCACGTTCGCCATCCCGGCGGCGGTCCTCTTCGAAGCGTTCCTGAGCTTCCTCGGCCTTGGCCTGCCCCCGCCGACTCCGTCCTGGGGCGCAATGGCGGCCGACGGCTACCACGGCATGGACTTCGCGCCGCACATAGTGCTCGCGCCCACGATCGCGCTTTCGATCACGCTGATGGCCTTCAACTGGCTGGGCGACGGCCTGCGCGACGCCTTCGATCCCCGGATGAGGCGTTAGTCCTGGCTTCCCTACTCCGCGTGCAGGACCTCAGGGTTCAGTTCGAGGTGCCCGGGGGCGTGGTGACCGCCGTGGACGGTATCGACTTCGAGGTCGACCGCGGCGAGATCGTCGGCATCGTAGGCGAGTCCGGTTCGGGCAAGACGATGACCGCGCTGTCGCTTCTCCGGTTGATCCCGGAGCCGGGCAAGATCACCAACGGGCGCATCCTCTACGGCGAGAAGGACGTCGTCCAGATGACGGACGAGGAGATCCGGGAGTTCCGCGGCAACGAGGTCGCGATGATCTTCCAAGACCCGATGACCTCGCTCAACCCCGTGCTCCGCGTCGGGTTCCAGATCGAGGAGGCGATGGCGGCGCACAGCCGCTTCACGGGCCGGCAGGCGCACGACCGCGTCGTCCCGATGCTGCAGCGGGTGCGCATCCCGGCGGCCAAGGACCGCATCCGCGACTATCCGCACCAGTTCTCGGGCGGCATGCGCCAGCGGGCCATGATCGCCATGGGCATCTCCAACGAGCCCTCGCTGCTCATCGCGGACGAGCCGACGACCGCGCTCGACGTGACGGTGCAGGCGTCGATCATCGAGCTGCTGCGCGACCTGAGCCGCGAGCTCCGCGCCGCGGTGATCCTGATCACCCACAACATGGCCCTAGTGGCGAGCCTCTGCAACCGCGTCGTCGTCATGTACGCCGGCAGGATCGTCGAGCAGGGGCCGACGCGGGCGATCTTCAAGAACCCACAACACCCGTACACGTGGTCGCTGCTGCGCTCGATGCCGCGCATGGACGAGGTCGGCCACGAGCGGCTCGTCTCGATCCGTGGCCTGCCCCCTGACCTGAGCAAGATGCCGCCGGGCTGCAAATTCCACCCCCGCTGCCGCTTCCGCATCGACCGGTGCCTGACCGAGGAGCCGGCGCTGGTGCAGGTCGATCCGGGCCAGGACGCGAGATGCTGGGTGCTCATGAAGAACATCCCCAACCCGGAAGCCGAAGCCATCAAGTGACGGCGCAGGCGGCCCCGAGCCCGACCGCGGAAACCAAGCTCCAGGCGCCGCTCGTCCGCGTCGAAAACCTCGTCAAGCACTTCCCGGCCGGCGGCGGGCTGCTCGGGCGCAACGTCGTCCACGCGGTAGACGGCGTCAGCCTCGCCATCCAGCCCGGAGAGACGCTGGGCCTGGTCGGCGAGTCCGGCTGCGGCAAGTCGACCCTGGGCCGCGTCATCGTGCGCCTGCTGCCCGCGACCTCAGGACATGTCTACTTCAGGGAAACCGACCTGACGAAGATGCGCGGCGAGAAGCTGCGCCGCCTGCGGCAAGAGATCCAGATGATCTTTCAGGACCCGTACGCGTCACTGAATCCGCGGATGACGGTCGGCGACATCGTCTCCGAGCCGCTGCGCAACTTCGGTGTCGCGCGCGGCAAGAAGGCCGATCAGAAGGTCCAGGAGATGATGCGGGTCGTCGGCCTCAACCCGAACTTTGTCAACCGCTACCCGCACGAGTTCTCGGGCGGCCAGCGCCAGCGCATCGGCATCGCCCGCTCGCTGGTCCTCGACCCGACCTTCATCGTCGCGGACGAGCCCGTCTCCGCCCTCGACGTCTCCATCCAGGCGCAGATCGTCAACCTGATGGAGGACCTGCAGGCGAAGTTCAACCTGACCTTCCTCTTCATCGCCCACGACCTCTCCGTGGTCCGCCACATCAGCGACCGCGTCGCCGTGATGTACCTCGGCAAGATCGTCGAGATCGGGGCCGCGGACGCCATCCGGGACAGGCCGCTGCACCCGTACACGAAGGTCCTGCAGAGCTCGGTGCCCGTGCCCGACCCGGACCTCGAGGCCGCCCGTAAGCCGATCCTGCTCAAGGGCGACATCCCGTCGCCGGTCAACCCGCCGGCCGCGTGCCGGTTCCACACGCGCTGCCCCATTGCGCAGAAGATCTGCTCCGAGGTCGATCCGCCGCTCGAGCAAAAGGAAGACGGCCGGTTCGTGGCCTGCCACTTCCCGGGGAAGCTCTAGAAGCCGCCGCGAGATGCCCGGATAGTGAGATGCCCGGATAGTCCGGACTATCCGGGCTTTGATCCGACCCCAATCCTGGGTTAGTCCGGACTATCCGAGGTTTGGCCTACCGCATGCCAGAGCCGTCCCGACCCTGGCCTGTGCATCTGCGTACGATCTTCACGGTAATGCGGGGTACCGCCAGGGGTAGGCGGCGGCAGGAAGGCGCCGAGAAGGTCACGGGGGCGACACGCTTCACCGCCGACCTCGAGTTCGCTCACCTGTTGCACGTCCACCTCGTCGTTTCGCACGTGGCCAGTGGACGCATCCGCGGCTTCGACGTCACCGCGGCGCGCTCGGCGCCGGGGGTGGTCGACGTGATCACCGGCGCCGACCTCCCCAAGATCGAGGCGGCCGGTCCGGATCTTCCACTCGCGGTCGACCGCGTCTTCTACGTCGGCCAGCCCGTCGCGGCCGTGGTCGCCGGCAGCGAGGCCCAGGCCGCCGACGCCGCCTTGCTTGTGGAGGTCGATTACGAGGAGACGCCGCCCTTGACCGATCCGTCGAGGGCGACGGACGCGAGTGCGCCGCTGGTCCTCGACGAAGACGAGACGGCCGACGCCGACGATGCGTCGATCCACGGAGGCTCGACCGCCACCGAGGAGCACACGCCCGAACGCCCGCGCAACGTCAGCAGCGTCGTCCACCTGAAGCGCGGCGACGTCGACCGCGGGCTGAAGGAATCGGACCTGGTCGTGACGGCGAGCTATGACATCGCCGGCGCGCACCAATCGTTCATAGAGCCGCACGTCGCGGTCGCGCGACTCGAGCCGGACGGCGGGCTGACGGTGTGGTCGTCCACTCAGGGGCCGTTCGTGCTCCGCGACGAGATCGCGAGGCTGACGGAGCTCCCGGCGCAACGGGTGCGCGTCGTGCCGATGCCGGTCGGCGGCGGCTTCGGCGGCAAGATCGCGCTCTTCGAGCCGCTGCTCGCGCTCATCGCCATGCGGGTACGCGGGCCTGTACGGCTCGCGCTCGCTCGGTCGCACGAGTTCGTCGTCGGCCACCCCGCGCCGGCGGCGCATTTCGACATCGAGCTCGGCGCTTCGCGCGACGGCACGCTGCGCGCCCTGCGTACGCGCTTCCACTACGACAACGGCGCCACGGCCGGATGGCACGGCGGGCTGACGGCCGGCTTTCTCGCGGGTACGTATCGCATTCCCGACTACGACCTCCAGGGGTTCGAGGTAGCGACCAACAAGACCCCGGTCGACGCCTACCGGGCACCAGGCGCGACGCAGGCCTACTTCGCGCTCGAGGGCGCCCTCGACGAGCTCGCCCTAGGGTTGGACATGGACCCGATCGAGCTCCGGCTGCGCAACGTCTCGCGCGAGGGCGACCCGACGCCTGACGGCCGGACCTGGCCGCTGGTGGCATCCCTCGAGGTGCTCGAGCAGGCGCGACGCCACCCCGTCTACACCGCTCCGCTAGAACCTGGCGAGGCGGTCGGCGTGGCGCTCGGGTCCTGGGGCGGCGCCAGGACGCCCTCCGCGGCTGGCTGCCGCGTCGAGCCCGACGGCACTCTGTCGATCACCGTCGGCTCGCCGGACATCAGCGGCACGGCGACTGGGCTGGCGATCATCGCGGCCGAGGCGTTCGGAGTCAGCCCCGACAAGGTGCACGTCGAGGTCGCCGATACGGCGACGGCGCCTTACAGCGCGACCTCGAGCGGGAGCCAGGTGACCTACAGCGTCGGCCCTGCTGTGTTCGAGGCGGCGCGGGAGGTAAGGCGGCAGCTGCTCGAGATCGCGACCGAAGAGCTCGAGGCGGCGCCCGAGGACCTGGACATCGTCGACGGCCGTGTCGCCGTGAAAGGCGCGCCGAACCGCTCGGTCGAGATCACGCAGCTGGTCAGCCTGAGCCGGGAGTTCATGGGCAAGTACAAGCCCCTACAGGCCACGGGCCGGTCCGCCGTGCGAGCGGCGTCGCCTATGTTCACCGTGCAAATCGCGAGGGTGAAGGCGGACCCCGAGACCGGCGCCTACCGACTCACGGGCTACGCGGCGATCCAGGACGTCGGCCGCGCCATCAACCCTCCCGAGGTGGAGGGCCAGGTCCATGGCGGCGCCGTCCAGGCTTTGGGTCGCGCGTTTGGCGAGGAGCTCGTCTACGACGCGGACGGCCAGCTCCGTTCGGCGTCGTTCCTCGACTACGAGATCCCGAGCGCCGACATCGTCCCGAACATCGACGTCGAGCTGGTCGAGGTGCCGTCGCCGGTCGGACCGCTGGGCGCCAAGGGCGTCGGCGAGCCCCCCGCGATCCCCGGCACCGCCGCCCTCGCCAACGCGGTCTCCCGGGCGACGGGGGTTCGCGTCCGGCGGGCGCCCATCGACCGCTGGCAGCTCACGAGGTCCGCCACCAACGGACGGTAGCCTCCGGGCCTACGTCGCGCGGATCCTGCCGGGCCGGCCCACCATCCTGGTCAGCAATCGCGGGCCGCACGACCCGCGCGAGGACGGCACGTTCCGCCGCGGCGCGGGCGGCGTGGTGACTGGACTGCTGACGCTGGCCGAGGCAACGAGTGCGAACTGGGTCGCCTGCGCGCGCACCGACGCCGAGCGCATGCTCGCAGAGGAATCGCCTGGCGGCCTGACCGTGCCTCTGCGCCAGGCGACCGGTCGCCTCTACTACGCGACGCCGACCCGCGAGCAGTACGAGATGTACTACGCCGTGATCTCGAACCCGGTGCTGTGGTTCATCCAGCACTACCTGTGGGACCTCGGCTCGGAGCCCGTCATCGACGCGCGCATCCATCACGCGTGGGCGGACGGCTACGTGCAGGTCAACCAGCAGATGGCCGCGAAAGTGCTGGAGCTGGCGCGCACGGCGCACGACCCTCCGCTGGTGCTCGTCCACGACTACCAGCTCTACCTGGTGCCGAGGATCCTGCGGCAGGCAATGCCGGAAGCGCTCATCCAGCACTTCATACACGTGCCGTGGCCGACCGCCCAGTACTGGAAGGTGCTGCCCAAGCACATGCGAGACCCCATCCTCGAAGGCCTGCTGGGATGCGACGTCGTCGGGTTCCAGACCAGCCTCGACGTGCGCAACTTCCTACTGACATGCGAGGAGATCCTCGGCCTGCAGGTCGACGAGCGCGAGCGTGCCGTCGTCTCGGGCGGCCGCGTTGTCTACGCTCGCCACTACCCCATCTCCATCGACGTCGGGTCGACGACGCGGCTCGCCGCTTCGCGCGGGGTGAAGCGCCAGGAGCACGAGATCGCCCGCTGGCGGCCGCAGCGGCTCATCGTGCGCATCGACCGCACCGACCTCTCGAAGAACATAGTCCGCGGCTTCATCGCGTACGAGAAGATGCTCCGCTACCACCCGGAGCTTAGGGGCCAGGTCCAGTTCTGGGCCTTCCTCCAGCCGTCACGCCAGGACGTGGCGGTCTACGTTCGCTACCTGCGGCAGATCCGGCAGACGGCGGCGCGCATCAACAGCGAGCTGGGCACGGCGGAGTGGCTGCCCATCCGGCTCGAGATCGGCGAGAGCGAGCGCAAGGCGATCGCCGCGATGAAGAACTTCGACGTGCTGCTGGTCAATCCCGTGTACGACGGGCTGAACCTGGTCGCGAAGGAGGGCGCCCTCGTCAACCAGAACGACGGCGTCATCGTGCTGTCGGAGAACGCGGGCGCTCATGAAGAGCTGCGCGGCACCGTGCTGTCCGTGAATCCGTTCGACGTCGAGGAGACGGCGGCCGCGCTGCATGAGGGACTCACGATGGCGCGCGAGGACCGACATCGGATGAACGAGGCGGCGCGCGAGGTGATCCGCACGAACGACATCGCGCGGTGGATCAGCAACCAGGTTAAGGACCTGCGCGACCTGTCGCCTGTCCCTGCCGCCGCCGGCGCCCCCGAGCCGGCTAGCTTGCCTCTTTAGCCCACTCCACGATTTCCCCCAGGACGGTCGCCACGCCGTCCGGACCGGGCACGACGAGGTCACAGCGGTCGAACAGGTTCGGAGGCGCCTCGGGCGACCACACGCCGACGCACCAGTTCGGCACCTCGAGCTTGCTGACGTAATCGAACATCGAGCGGTCGTTCTCGTCGTCGCCGAAGCAAACGACCCCGCCAGGGTCTTCGCCAGGCAGCAGCGCCGCCAGTGCGCTTCCCTTGCCCGCATTGGGGGCGTGGACCTCGATGACCTTGCGCCCGGGTGTGGCGGAGAGCCGCGCCCCGTCGAGCAGCGGCTGCAGGAGCGCGATCATCTGCTGGCCCGACATGTCCGTGTTGCGGTAGTGGATCGCGGTGCTCGCGGGCTTGACCTCGAGCCAGGCGCCGGGGACGCGCTGCAGCAGCTTGCTCGTGTCGGCGTTGAAGCGGTCGAGCGCATCCCTCTGCGCGCGTCGCGGCAGCGCGAGCCCGCTGTCGCCGATGAGGCGGACACCCGAGATGGGGACCAGCGTCTCGAGCTGAGCCGGTGTCCGGCTGCTGAGGACGATCACGTCGGCGAGCAGACGCACGAGCTCGCTGAGCGCCGCCAGCGCCTCTGGCCGGGCACTGGCGCCGGCCGGATCCGGCACGACCTCCGCGAGGGTGCCGTCGAAGTCGGTTACCAGGATGACCTCGGCCGGCTGGATTCGGGCGACGGGCGACTGCTTCCACGCGTGCGTGATCTGTTCGGCTTCTTGAATCATCCCTCTCCATAGAAACGCGGCCGGTGCCGCTCGATCACCGATTTCAGCCCATTTCGAGTTGGGAGCGCCCCGAAAACGTGCCCCCAGGGGCCGTCCACGCGGGACGCACAAAACAGCTCCGCGGCGGCCGGGTCGCCGTACCGGAGCATGAGCGAGGCCTCCAGCGTGACGGCCATCCGCTCGACCACCATCCGCGCCCTCGACTCGAGCTCGGCCCGGTTCGCGATCTCCGCCTCCAGCTGGTTCAATGCGCCGTCCAGCCTCCTGTCTTGCGCCGATCTCACCTCTCCAAAGTACGACGCGAGGGTCTCCGGCTCACGCTGCATGGCGCGCAACACGTCCAGCGCGTTGACGTTGCCCGAGCCTTCCCAGATCGAGTTGAGCGGCGCCTCGCGGTACAGGCGGGGCAGGATCGACTCCTCGACGTAGCCGTTGCCGCCGTGGCACTCGAGGGCCTCGGCGACGACGGCGATCGCGCGCTTGCAGGTCCAGAACTTGGCGATGGCCGTGCCGATCCGCTTGAACGCGGCCTCCGCGGGATCGTTTGCGCGGTCGAAGGCCCCGGCCAGCCGCATCATCAGGATGGTCGTGGCCTCAGACTCGATGGCCAGGTCCGCGAGCACGTTGAGCATGAGCGGTTGCTCGCTCAGCAGCTTGCCGAACGCGCTCCGGTGCGCGGTGTGGTGCGTCGCCTGCGCGACGGCCTGGCGCATCAACGAGGCGGAGCCGATCACGCAGTCGAGGCGCGTGTGGTTGACCATCTCGATGATGGTCCGCACGCCGTCGCCCTCCTCCCCGACCAGCACCGCCCACGCGTTGTCGAACGCGACCTCCGCCGAAGCGTTGGAACGGTTGCCCAGCTTGTCCTTCAAACGCTCGATGTGGAAGGCGTTGCGCGTGCCGTCCGGCAGGACGCGCGGGAGCAGGAAGCACGACAGACCGCGCGGCGCCTGGGCGAGGACGAGAAAGGCGTCGCACATGGGCGCTGAGCAAAACCACTTGCTCCCGGTCAGCAGGTGCTCGCCGTCCGCGCCGGCCGGTTCAGCCCGGGTGGTGTTGGCGCGCACGTCCGAGCCGCCCTGGCGCTCGGTCATCGCCATGCCGAATAGGACACCCTTCTTGGCGGCCGCCGCTCGCAGGCCGGGGTCGTAGTCGAGCGTGGTCATCAGCGGCTCCCACTGCGCCGCGAGCTCCGGCTCTTTGCGCAGAGCCGCTACGGCCGCGTACGTCATCGACACCGGGCATCCATGTCCGCCCTCGACCTGCGACCAGACATGGAACGCGGCCGCGCGCGCGGCGTGGGCTCCTGGGCGCGGCTCTCGCCACGGGATTGCGTGCAGGCCATGGCCGATCGCGACTTTCATCAGCTCGTGCCAGGCGGGGTGGAACTCGACCTCGTCGATGCGGTCGCCGAAGCGGTCGTGCGTGCGCAGCTGGGGAGGGTTGGCGTTGGCCTGGAAGCCCCAGTCGATGGCGCGCTGCGTGCCGGCCAGGGCGCCGAGCTCACAGACCAGGTCGTGCGCCCAGGCCGCGCCTTCTCGCTCCAGCGACTCCCGGAGCGGCGCGTCCGCCTCGAAGACGTTGTAGTCGACCAGCGGCGGCGGCTGGTTACTGCTCATTCAATTCGGCGATGAGCCGCAGCTGCTCCTTGCGCACTTCCTGGTCGGGCATCACCGGCCAGACGATGAGCGTGTCGACGCCCGCGTCGCGGAAGTCGCGCAGCTTGGCCTTCACGCGATCGGGAGGGCCGACTATCGACACGAGGTCGATAAGCTCGTCCGGCAGCGCGAACATTGCCTCCGTGCGCTGCCCGGCCAGGTAGAGGTCCTGGACTTTCGCGGCCGCGCTCTCGAATCCATACGACGAGACGAGGCGGTTGTAGAAGTTCTGCTCGCGTGAGCCCATGCCGCCGACGTACAGGGCGATGATCGGTCGCATGGCATTGCGCGCGCTCTCCAGGTCGTCGCTGATCATCACGTTGACCGAGGGGCAGATCCGGAAGTCGTCGAGCGAGCGGCCGGCGCGAGCCGCGCCCTCTTCGAGCGGGCTGCGCAGCGCCCTGGTGTGCTCGGGCGAGAAGAACACGGGCAGCCAGCCGTCGGCGATCTCGCCGGCAAGCGCCACGTTCTTGGGACCCAGCACCGCGAGGTAGATCGGGACCTGGTGCTGGACAGGCCGGATGGTGAGCTTGAGCGCCTTGCCCGGGCCGTCCGGCAGCGGCAGCTGGATGGTCTCGCCCGCGAACTCGATCTTCTGGTGCGAGAGCGCGAGCCTCAAGACGGCCACGTACTCGCGCGTGCGCTGGAGCTGTTTGGCGAACCGCACGCCGTGGAAGCCTTCCGACACCTGCGGCCCCGACGTGCCGAGCCCGAGCAGCATGCGGCCGCCGGACAGGTTGTCGATGGTGGCCGCGGTCATCGCGGTCATGGCGGGGCTGCGGGCGGGGATCTGGAAGATGCCCGCGCCGAGCTTGATCGTGCTGGTGCCCGCGGCGATCCACGCGAGCACGGTCGCGGCGTCGGAGCCATACGCCTCGGCGGCCCAGAGCGAGTCGTAGCCGAGGGATTCCGCGGTCCTGGCGAGGTCGAGCTGGTCAGCGGCGGTCAGGCCGAGGCCCCAGTAACCGACGCTGACGCCGAGCTTCACCCGGCCAGGGTACTAGCGGGGGAGCAGCGTCTGGTAGAGCAGGAAGAAGTTCAGACCGATGATCAGCGCGGCCACCCCGTATGCCGCGTAGTTTGTGAACCGGCTGTTGACCAGGCTCCCCATGAGCTTCTTGTCACGGGTGAACATGAGGAGCGGGATCATCGCGAACGGGATCCCGAAGGACAGGAAGACCTGGCTGAGCACCAGGGCGCGCGAGGGGTCGAAGTTGGCCCCGATCACGATCAGCGCCGGCACCATGGTGATCGCGCGGCGAAGAAACACTGAGATCCTGCGCCGGATGAAGCCCTGCATCACGACCTGGCCGGCGAGCGTGCCGACCGACGAGGAGGAGATGCCGGAGGCGAGAAGCGCAACGCCGAAGATGAGGCCGCTGCTGGCGCCGAGATACTGGTCCAGGCCGTTGAACACCTGGCTCAGGTTGCTCCCTGCGTCGAACTGGCCGCGGGTGTTGAATACTGCCGCCGCCGTCGCGAGCATGGCCATGTTGATGAGGCCGGCGATGCCCATCGCGATCACGACGTCGACCCGCTCGAAGTGGAAGATCTTGCGCCGTGCCTCCGGGTTGGCGCCGACCACCCGCTTCTGCGTGAGGGCCGAGTGGAGGTAGATGACATGCGGCATCACGGTGGCGCCGAGGATGCCCGCGGCCAGGAGGACCGACTCCGTGCCGTCGAAGTGCGGGACCAGCGCCCCGCCCGCGACGCCGGCCCAGTCTGGCTGGGCGCGCAGGACTTCGAGGCCGAAGGCGATCACGATCACGCCGACCAGCACGGCGATCGTCGATTCGAGGCGGCGGAAGCCGAACGCCTGGAGGCCGAGGATGCCGAAAGCCGCGACGCCGGTGAGCAGGGCGGCGCTGAACAGTGGGATCCCGAACAGGAGGTTCAGGCCCAACGCGGCCCCGACGAACTCCGCGAGGTCCGTGGCCATCGCGATCAGCTCGGCCTGGATCCACAGGAACCAGACGACCGGGCGCGGAAAGCGGTCCCGGCACACCTCCGGCAGGTTCCTGCCGGTGGCGATTCCGAGCTTGGCGCTCATCGACTGGATGAGCATCGCCATCAGGTTTGCCGACAGGACGACCCACAGCAGCATGTACCCGAACTTCGAGCCGCCCGCCATGTTGGTGGCGAAGTTGCCGGGGTCGACGTACGCGACCGCGGCGATGAAGGCCGGACCAAGGAATGGCAGGACCGCTCGCACGCCGCGGCGCTCGCCGTTGAGGGATCGCTCCGCCGCGCGAAGGACGCGCAGCTCACCGGGCAGCGCCTGCTCTGGGCCGACCACCATCGGCTGGGTGACGACGGCGCGGACGAGCTCCGCCACTAGTTCGGGTCTGCCGCCACGAAGACCGCGCGCGCGAGGCCGAGGGGTACCGTCGAACGGCGGCCTTTGATCTTCACCTCGACCGGGCCTTCGAACTCGCTCGCGGCCAGCACCGAGATGTGCGTCCCGGGCAGCAGGCGCCGGCGCTCCAGCTCGCGCAGCTTGGTCGGGTCCTCGTCGGATACCCCCTCCACGACGAGCCTCTCCCCCACGCCGGCGTCGCTCAGCGCGCGCTGGCTCACGGGGCGGACCTTGCCGCTGAGGGTTGGGATGGCGTGGCCGTGGGGATCCAGCTCCGGACGGCCGAGGAGCTCGAAGATGCGCTGCTCCATTCGCTCCGAGATCACGTGCTCGAGGCGCTCCGCCTCTTCGTGCACCTCGTCCCACCGGTAGCCGAGGACCCGCATGAGGAACATCTCGAGAAGACGGTGGTGGCGGACCAGCTCGAGGGCGACCTTGCGCCCTTCCTTGGTCAGCTGCTGGCCCCGGTAGCGGTCGTGCTCGACCAGCCCGTGCGCGGACAGCCGGGTGACCATCTCGCTGACGCTTGGCGAGGAGATGCCGAGGCGCTGGGCGAGGTCCCGCGTGGGCACCGGGCGTTGGTCGCCGCCCAGGAGATACAGGGACTTCAGGTAGTCCTCCTGCGACCGGCTGAGCCTAACTTCCGTTTGTGGAGAGCCTATCACCAAAGATAGGATAGCCTAACTTTGGGCCCGGACGTTACCCCTTCGCGAAGTTCTTCAGCCGCGCCCTACTTGGCGCACTCGCCGGTCGCGGAGCTCGCGGGGTTGTAGGTGACGCTTATGTTGGGCCGGACAGTGACGTTGCCCGCCGACGTGAAGACCGCGATGTAGTCGGCGCAGCCCTCGGCGAGGTGGAAGTCGTAGTCGACGCTTCGCTGGTTCAGCCAGCCGATCACGGCGCCCGAGTGGTGCATGCAGTAGTTGGTCGAGCCGCCTCCTGGGTCCACGCACGTGTTGGCCTTCACCCACTGCTCGAGGGTGAGGATGCTGACCGACATCGGCCCTGTGGCCGTTGCGTGCAGGTGATAGGTGAAGGTGTCCGGGATGCCCCCGGCGAGGTACCAGGTCGGCCCCTTCAGCTGCTGGGGCACGTTCCAGATCGTCAGGTGCGGGTGCTCGAGCGCCGCTTTGGTGGTGGCGAGCTCGCCCAGGGTGGCCGTCAGGTTGGCGTTGGTGGTGTTCAGCTGGTCCTGGAGGATCTGGTTGCGGCCGGTCAGTGACTCGTTCTGAGTGACCAGGTTGCGAATCGTCGCCTGGTTGTTGGAGTCGTCCGCGTAGAGCAGGCCCAGGCCAAGCGCCGAGATGAGGAGCGTCGCCGTGAGCGCCACCGTCCACCAGCGCCTCTCGCGCGACTGAAGCAGCGGGCCCCAGTCGAACCTGGCCGCCGGCCCTGCCGGCCTCGCCGCGGGCGGCGGCAAGTTGGATGGCGGCTCCGGCTCCGTCGCTGTCTCCGTCGGCTGCGTTACCTGCTCCAAGTTCGCTGCGGTGATGATCGCACCACCGGATCGCTTTGACGTCAAATCTGGCCCGGTCGTGGCCACGCGCTGTAGACCTGGCTGATCTTTGACGCCGTCTCGATCTGCTGGGCGGCGTCGAAGACGAACGTCTTCCCCGTCGGCTGCCAGGCGGGGCCGATGCCGCAGTTCGTCGAGCAAACCGCCTCCTCGACGTAGAAGAACTCGGTCGTGTTCAGCCACTCGGGCGCCGAGCGCACGTTGGGCAGCTGACCGCCCGAGCGCCCGCCGTGCCCGTACAGCCACACGTGCGGCGTGCCTGACTTGTCGCGGACGGTGAAGGCGATGTTTTCGTCGCCGGCGTCGGCGCGGGGTCGGATCCAGGCCGTCTGAGCGATGGCCTGGGACACGCCCGCGGTGGAGTCCCAGACCTGGACCGTGCTGGAGCTGGGCATCCGGTAGTAGAGCTTGCTGCCGCTGCTCCCCCACGTCGCCATCGTCCCCTTCGACAGGCTGAAGGCGAGGCTGCCGTCGATGGTCCGGCGCACCTGGAGCTGGTCGCCCGAGCTGGTGAAGGTCTGGACGAGGGCGAAGTAGGCGCCGTCAGGTGAGAAGGCGAGGTAGGAGTCGTCCTGATTGGGGTCTAGGCCACGGTTCGGGACTGGCCCGAGCGTCGCCACCACGCGGTCGCCGCCGCCGCTGAGGAGATGCAGGCTCGCCCCCGAGGAGTCGGAAGCGATGTAGGCAAGAAAGCCTCGGTCCGGGCTCCACGCGTGGAGGCCGTCCATGAAGCTGCCACCCGACCAGGTCGCGGCGACCGTGCTGGTGCCGTTGAAGAGGTCGAGGACGGCGATCACGCTCGTCCCCGGGTTGGTCGGGTTCCCCTTCGTCGCGTACCACGAGATCATGCGCTGGGTCACCAGCTCGGGCTGGAACGCGCCGCCGCTGATGCCGCAGAGCGTGCGGGGGCTCTTGGCGTTGGCGACGTCGGCCAGGACCGGCGCGGTCGCGCCTTGCAGCTTGATCACCGCCTCCTGCGCCACGGGCTGGCCCGTGCAGCTGGCATGCAGGGCGGCCCAGGCCGGGACGACGACCGGGCTGGGCTCGAGGCTGGGCGAAGGCGACGGGCTCGGGCTCGGGCTGGGCTCCGGGCTGGGGCTCGGAAATGCTGAGGGTGAAGGCGATGGTGTCGGACTCGCCTGCGGCGTGAGCGGGCCGTTGGGCGTGCATGCGACCAGCGCAGCCAGGACTAGGAGGAGTCCTACCCCGATCCTCACGGGAGGTTGCAACGAACGGACCTGTGGCTGGGTTACGCGGCGTCGGGGATCCCGCAAGTCGCCCACAATACCGCTTGCTCCAGTGGGTCTGGTTAAGGATCGACGACGTTGAGCCGTTCCTTCGTGATGGTTGTGTTGCTGGCCGCGAGCCTGTGCGCGGCGCCTGATCCGCTGACGGCATCGGTCGACGCCGCCGCCACCCACGACGCGAAGGTCGGAGGCAAGGCCCAACTCATCGTCAAGGTCACCAACACGGGGCCTCCCATCGCCCAGCTCGGCCTCGTGTTCCGGACGGCGGACCGCTGGTACGAGCGCCACGAGATGACCGACCTCGGTGGCTGCACGATCGCGGTCGATGCGTCCGCGTTCTCGTGCGGGGACCTCGCCGCATCAGAGACCAGGACCTATTCATTCCACGGCATCGCGAACGCGTCGGGCACATTTCACTTCGAGCTGGCCCTGCGCGAGCTCGTGCACCCCTTCGACTACGTCAACGACCACCCGGACGGCGCGGACGCGCAGGTCTGGGACGAGACCGTCAGCTAGCCGGCTGCGCCTTGCGCTCGAAGACGAGGTCGCCGAAGGTGACCGTGGGCTCTTCGGGCTGGAACGCGTCGGCGCGCTCGTTGTAGGCCTTGAACCCTGGGTCCTCGTCGTGCTCGTGGTGGGCATGCTCATCCGCGGTGACCACGTGGAGCACGTAGTCCTGGATGCCGTCCGACTCGAGGGCGCTGTAGCGGCAGCGAATGAGGCGCGCCTCGACGAACCGGCCCCGCGTCGTGTAGTCGTCCCAGCGCTTGAGCTCTTCTTGCTCGAAGAGCTTCTCGAACTCCTTCGCCCTCTCTTTGTCGACGTGAAGGACGATGGTCGTGTACTCGCGCGGCACGCCAGCAGTCTAGATTGCGCGGAGTGACACGACTGCTGCGCCCCTCCCTGAACTGGCTGCTGGTCTTCGTGCCCATCTCCATCGTCGCCGATCTCTTCGTCCACCAGCCGGTCCTGGTGTTTGTCACCTCGGCGCTGGCGATCGTGCCCCTGGCGGGGCTCATCGGCGAGTCCACGGAGCAGCTCGCCATTCGTCTCGGCCCGGGAGCGGGCGGCCTGCTCAACGCGTCGCTCGGCAACCTGACCGAGCTCATCGTCGCCGTGCTCCTCGTCCAGGCGGGCGAGTTCGCGGTGGTCAAGGCGACCCTCATCGGCTCCATCGTCGGCAACCTGCTGTTCGTGCTCGGCGTCTCCTTCATCGCCGGTGGCGTCCGCCACAAAGAGCAGAGCTTCAGCCGCCAGTCCGCCGGCGTGCACTCCGCCTCCCTGTTCCTCGCGGTCGCGGGCTTGCTGATCCCGGCCCTCCTCTTCCTCACCACGCCGTCGGCTGATTTCACGGCGAAAGAGGGAGTGAGCGTCGGCGTCGCGCTCGTCCTCATCGCCCTGTATCTCGCCGCCCTCGCTTTCACGCGCATCACGCACGCGCACCTTTTTCACGCGCCTGAGAGCGGCGAGGTGGCGACCTGGTCGATGCCCGTGGCGTTGAGCGTGCTTGTGGCGGCGGCGCTCGCCGTCGGCCTCGAGTCCGAGCTCCTCGTCTCCTCGCTCGACCCGGCGATCAAGCAGGTCGGCATCCCGGCCGCTTTCGTCGGCCTCATCGTGATTCCGATCATCGGCAACGCCGCGGAGCACGCCTCGGCCGTGCTGTTCGCGATCAAGGACCGCGTCGACGTCACGCTCGAGATCGCCGTCGGCTCGTCCACTCAGATCGCGATGTTCGTGGCGCCCGCGCTGGTCTTCATCAGCCTCGCCCTCGGGCGACCGATGGATTTCATCTTCACCGGCTTCGAGGTCGCGATCGTCGCCCTGGCGACGTTCATCTTCACCGTGATCTCGGTCGACGGCCGAAGCAACTGGCTCGAGGGTCTCCAGCTGACCGGCCTGTACGTCGTGGTGGCCGTCGCGGCCTACTTTGTCGTGGCGTAGGCTCAGCGCGCGCTACGGCGATCAGCACGACGCCTACCGGAAAGTCGTACCCGGATGGTGGCCGCGATGGCCCCGATGATCAAGGGCACCGCGACCAATCCTGCCAGCAGGTAAGGCGAGGGCCCGCCGCCGGCCCCAGGAACGAGCGCGTCGCGCGCCGCCGCCGCGTGTCCGGCCGGCGCCGGCGCCATGCGCTTGGGTGTCCACACGACCGGTCCGCGGGTGGCGCCGCCGCCCGCCGGGTGTGTGACGGGGGTCGTGCTGGCGCGGGTATGCGCGGAGCGAACCGGGGCGGCCGGCGCCGGCGCGGCGACGTGCGGCGCGTCGAAGTCCGCCAGAGCTGTTGCCGGACTCCCCACACCCGTCTGCTCGATTCGGATCGACGGCGGCGGGGTCGGGCCGGATGCGTGGCTCGTGCGAGACCCGGGGACGCCTCCGCCTGCCGACTGGCACGACGCGGTGCGCGCGGTGTCGAGCCCGTACACGATGCGGACACGATTGTTCGACGAGTCGGCGATGTAGATGGTGCCGTTGGAGTCGACCCCGAGGCCGAAGGGGAAATTGATGAGGGCGCTGAACGCGGGCTCCCAGTCGCCGCCGAAGCCCGGTCCGCAGGCGCCGACGACGGTCGAGATCTTGCCCGACGGCGTGACCAACCGGACGCGACTGTTGCCGGAGTCGGCGATGTACAGGTCGCCCGCACCGTCGAAGGCAAGACCGAATGGGAAGTCCAGCTCGGCCGCGGTCGCCTGGCGTCCGTCGCCTCTCACGCCCGCGGTGCCGTTGCCGGCAACCGTGGTGATGACACCGGCGTCGACCTTGCGGACCCGGTTGTTGTCGCTGTCGCCGATGTAAAGCGCGCCCGCGGCGTCGAACGCCAGGCCGCGCGGACCCTTCAGTGAGGCCACCGTCGCGAGCTGGTTGTCTCCGTTGAAACGTCCGACGCCATCGCCGGCGACCGTCACGATCATGTGGCTCGCGTGGTCGACCTTGCGCACGCGGTTGTTCGCGGTGTCGGCGATGTAAAGATCTCCATTCGGTGCGACCGCGACCGCGCGTGGGGAGTTGATGCGGGTGCTCGTGGCGAGGACACCGTCACCCGTGTAGCCAGCGACCCCATTACCGGCGTAAGTGCTGATGTTGCCGGCCGGATCGACCTTCCTGACGACCTGGTTGCCGGTGTCACTTATGTAGAGGCTTCCGTCGGGCGCCACCGCCACACCGCGAGGGTCGTTCAGCTCGGCGCTCGTTGCCGGTCCGCTGTCCCCAACGTAGCCCGCGACGCCCGTTCCGGCCACTGTCGTGATGTCGCCGTTGACGTCGATCTTCCGGATCACGTTGTCCAGGTTGTCGGCGACGTACTGGTTACCTGCCGCGTCGACGGCAACCGCGTATGGGTTGCCGACCTGGGCGTCGATTGAAGGTCCGCCGTCGCCGGAACGGCTTGGCGTGCCGTTGCCCGCGATGGTGGTCATGAACGGCCCGCCCGACATGTTGATGTCGCGCACACGATTGTTGCCGGTATCGGCAACGATCAGCCGGTAACCGTTCGACAGCCACTGGATGTCCGTCGGTTCGTTGAGCTCGACCTGGAAGCTGACGCCATCGCCTGAGAAACCGGCCACGCCTGTGCCCGCCATCTGGTAGACCCATCCCTGCTGGACCTGCTTGATGCGGTTGTTGCCGCTGTCGGCGACCATGAGTCCCTCACCGCTGTTCCATGCCAGACCTCGCGGATCGTTGAGGTGAGATGCATAGTCGTGAACGGCGCCCGCGTCGTCACCGGCCGCCCCAGGTGTGCCCGCCAGGAGGACAGCGTCGGTGTTGCTTAGTCGCCACACGGCGTTGTCGTCGCCGGAGTCCGACACGGCGAGCACGTTGGCGGCGCCCATCTCGGTGATCCCGGTCGGGAAGCTGAACCCCGACCACCAGGTGTCGATCTTGCCCGCGGCGTCGATGATGCGGACGCGGCCATTGTCGGAGTCGGAGACGTAGAGGCCGCCGCCGGTCCGGCACGCAAGGCCCAGGACGCGACTGATTCGAGCCAGCTTCGCCGGCCCGCCGTCGCCCGAATATCCGTCCTCACCGACACCGGCAAATGGGGTGACGACGCCGTTCGCGTCGATCTTCCGAATGACGTAATTCAGCGTGTCGTCGAAATAGGTGTTGCCTCCGCAAACCGCGATGGCCGTCGAACCCGAAAGCATCGCGTTGACGGCCTTCCCACCATCTCCGGAGAAGCCGATGGCTGCGTTGCCCGCGAGGATCGATTCCTGAGAGGTTTGCGTGTTCAGATCGCGAATGACAGCGGTTCCGAGGTCGCCGATGTAGACGTGCACGCCGTTGATGCCGATCGCGTAGGGCAGCTGACCCACAAATTTGGCCGCTCCGGAGCCAGGCTTGCCTGCCCAGGTGGCGATCGTGCCGCGGGGCGGATGAGCCAGCACTGTGATGGCCGGCGACGGCTGAGACGGCGGACTGGACAGCCACGCATTGGAGGCGACGACCTTGAACGTGTACTCCGTCCCCGGCACCAGGTTTGCAAAGACAGCACTGGCGGGCGCGGGGTTGCCGGTGACGGTGACGGTCGCGGCTGGTGAGGCGCCTACGTAGGCCGTGACTGTGTACTGCACGACAGGCAGCCCGGTGCCGTTGACAGGCGGGGTCCAGCGCACACGCGCCGAGTCAAAGCCTGGGGTCGCCTTGAGATTGGTTGGCGCCGAGGTCGCACCGAACGACTCGATGCGTCGGACCCGGTGGTTGCCGCCGTCGCCGACGAAGAGATTGCCCAGGCTGTCGAAGGCGACCCCCGACGGCTGGTAGAACAATGCGTTGGCGGCGGGTCCCCCGTCGCCGGCAAACCCAAGTGTCGTGCTGCCGGCGATCGTCTGCACCACGCCGTTTGGGCTGACCAGCAGCACGCTCGGGTTGTAAGCGCCGGACACGATGACCTGGCCGCCGGGACCGACGGCGACACCGCTGCCAGGCGAGAACTGGGAGACGTTGGCGAGACCTGCCACTGTCGTGATCACCCCACCGGTGTCGATCTTGCGCAGCCTTTCGTTGCCCGTGTCGTCGACGTAGACGTTGCCCACCGCGTCGACCGCCACGCCGCCGGGGATCGACAGCTGGGCGTTGATCGCGGGGCCACCATCGCCTGAGAACCCGTTGGTTCCGGTCCCCGCCAGCGTCGAGACGACGCCCGCGGGGGTCACGCGATATATGCGGCTGACGAAGCTGTCTGCCACCACGAGGTCGCCAGACGGGGTGACCGCGATTGCCGACGGCTGCTGAATCGCCGCAAGTGTCGTGATGATTCCGCCGCTGACCTTGCGGATGTGGCCGCCCTCACTGATGAAGAGGGTGCCCGCCCCGTCGACTGCCACGCCAGAGGGCCCCAGCAATTGAGCCGCAGTCGCGTTTCCGCCATCACCGGAGTAGCCGTAAGTTCCGTTGCCGGCTACGACGCTGATGGTGCCGTCAGGAGCAACCTTGTCGACGACCTCGCCCAACCCGTCCGCGATGAACAGGTTGCCTCCGCCGTCGATGGCAACCCCTTGCGGGCGGCACAAGTATGCGTCGGTTGCCGCACCGCTCATCGTTTTGGCGCACTGGGTGCCGGTGCCGGCGATCGTGTGCAGGACGTTCTGGCCCGCCGGCAGCTCGCGGACTTTCTTGGCCCCCGTGTCAGCGATGAAAAAATCGCCCGCCGCATCGCCAACGCCCGTCTCCGAGGCGTAGAGGCGGGTCTGAAGCGGCGCCTGATCATCGTCCGGAGTGCAGAAAAGGCACCCCGCGAACACGGTCATGACGCCACCCTGCAGCGTGTAGACGCAACCGTCGGCGGAGGTTATGTACAGAAGCCCACCGTTGTCGAACCACAGTCCTGTAGGAAAGCCAAGATCCGGCCCTGTGTCGCATGTGTGGGCATTGCTGCCAGTGCCGGCGACGGTGTCGATCTTGTGCGTCACCGGATCGACGGCCCGGACTCGGTTGTTGCCCGCGTCGGCGATCCATAGCTTCCCCGTCCCGTCGACCGCAACGCCTTCAGGAGAGTTCAGCTCGGCCAGGGTGGCAGGTCCTCCATCGCCATAGAAGGACTGCAGTCCATCACCCGCCACCGTCGTGATGATGTGCGTGGTGTGGTCGACCTTGCGCACGCGGTTGTGGCCGCTGTCCGCGATGAAGATATCGCCCGCAGCGTTCAACGTGGCCCCGGCGGCGAGCAGAGTGGCCGAGGTCGCCGGGCCGCCGTCTCCAAGCCCTCCTGAACCACCGCCGGCGACGGTGGTGATGATTCCTCCGGGCGTCACCTTGCGGATGCGCTCGCTCGCGGCGATGTAGAGGTTGCCGCTCGCGTCGACGGCAAGCTGCTCCGGAAAGCCGATCCCGGCCGCCGTCGCCGGTCCCCCATCACCAGTTGCCGCAGGATCGCCCGTTCCGGCAACGATGGTCTCGCTGCCGGTCGTCAGATCGAGCGCTCGGACGATGTGCGCGCTGAAGTCGCCCACATAAAGCGTCGTCCCTGAGACGGCCAGGCCAAAGGGCTCTTGGGGCACGTTTGTCGCCGGTCCGAAGCCTGAGCTGCCCGCGTACGTGGTGATCGTGCCTGGAGGAGTGACGGTTGCGTGGACTACGGCCGGCTTCCAGCTCGCGACCGCCGGCCCGGCGAGCATGCAAGCAACCACAAGGACGGCGGATGACCGGCCAGCTCGTCTGAGCCCGATGTCGCTCACCAGTCGACGTAGCCGACGAAGGCCACGTCATACGACCATGGGCTGCTGGCGTCCCTGGCCCAGATCGAGAAGTAGTACCTGCCGCTCGGTTTGCCCGTGAACGTGAACACGGCGTTGGGGGCGGAGGAGTAGGAGCGGAACAGCTTGTAGCTCTTGGAGCCCGGATACTTGACCCAGAACTCGTAGCGCGGGTTCTGGCAGCCCGTCGCGTAAGCCCACAGCTGGAACTTGCCGGGGCCGATGAAGCTGCCGCTCACATCAAGCGTCTGGCAGTGGACCGGCTGCAGGTAATAGGAGAACGACGTGGCGGTGTCCCAGCTGCCCATCGAGTTGTGGTAGACGCCGGGGCTGCTCGCGTCTTTCGCCCAGACCGCGACCTGGTACGTGCCGCCGACGTACCCGTTTGTGTTCCAGGTAAACCCAGGGAAGATCGGGTCGAATGAGTAAGCCTTGGCGAGTGCCCATTTGGTCGATCCCGGAGCGAGAAGCCAGAACTCGAACTCTGGCGCGGAGCAGTAGCGCACAGCTCCGTCGACGTTGACGGTCTGACCGGCGGTTGCGTACCCGAACGGCGACACGGTGACGGTCAAAAGGTTGCAGCTCGGATACACAGTGAGGATGAAGTCGAGCGGCGCATATGCGTCCCAGCTCCCGCTCGAGTTGTGTGACGTGCCGGCGCTGTGGCTGTCGCGCGCCCAAACCGAGAAGTGGTACGTGCCTGCCGGCATGCCGGTGGAGTTCCACATGAATGACGGGCTGGACGAGTAGGGCTGGACGATGTCCCACGTCACCGAGCCCGGGACCTGCAGCCAGAACTGGTAGTTGGGCGTGCCGCACGTCTCGGCGCTCCCCGTGAGGACGATGGTGCTGCCGATCTGGGCAGGGCTCAGGCGGTCAGGCTCGACGCCCGCCGCGGAGCATGGTGGTGTCGTGAGCTGCTCCGTCGTGGTGGCATTGGTCTCGTAGGCGGCGGGCGGGCTCGTGTCACTTAACTGGTCGCGAACTCGAACCTCGACGCTGTAGCTCCCGAGGGCCAGCCCGGCCGTGTTCCAGGTCCAGGTGATGCTCCCGCTCCAGTCCTGGACCGTCGTCCAGCTCCCGCCTGAAGGCTGGAGGCGGAACTGGTATTGCGGGAGCGCGCACGTCGTCGAGGTGGCGTTGAAGACGACCAGGTTGCCGACCGCGGCGGTGCCGCCGGTCGACGCGGTCAGGGTCGCGGCCTGGCAGGCCGCGTGGACGAGCCCCTTCCCCGTCAGCGTCACCGTCCGCGGGCTCACCTCGTCGTCGACCAGGGTCATCACCGTCGACGCTGGCCCTGTCACCGACGGGGCGAACTGGATGGACAGCTCGCACGCGCCGCCCCGGGGCACGTTCTGGCAGGTCTGGGAGACGAGCGAAAACCCCGCTCCAGGCGAGCTGAAGCTGGCATTGGTGACATGGAGGGCAGCCTCCTGGATGTTGCGGACCGCGATGGTCTGCGTCGAGGACTGGCCGATCTCGTAGGACCCGAACGCCAGGTTCGGCCGGAAGCCGGCCCATGACGCCGTCCCGACACCATCTATCTCATGGAACGGCGGACCGAACTCGGGAGCGTCACTCACGACGTTGATGTTCGAAGACAGATGTATCGCCTGGTTGGGGCTGAACAAAAAGGCGATCGTGCAGGTGCTCGACGGCGCGACCACCATCCCGCTGCAGTGGTCGGAGCCGGGGGCAACGCTGAAGTTTGTCGTGTCCGCCGGCGCGATGCTCGTGACGTGCCAGTTGGCGTTGCCGCTGTTCTTGAAGGTCACAGTCAGAGGCGCACTCGTCGTATGCCACGGCGTATCCGGAAACGTGTTGAAGTAAAGGGCCTCGAAGCTAGGAGCGACTCCGGTGGCCGTGAAGTGGAAGAACGCGAAAGAGGTCCCTGTCCCGACGTAGAAAATTCCTGATTGATCCCCCATGCAGCACGGGTTGAAGGTCAGCGAGAACGTGCAGGTGGCGCTGGGCGCCAGCGTCGCGTTCGAGCAGCTGTCGTTGCTGACGGTCAACGATGAGTTGCCGCCGTTCGAGAGCGGGTTGATGGTCATCGACTGGTTGCCGGTGTTGGAAATGGTCTGGCTCAAGGTGACCGACGAGCCTTTGGTCACAGTGCCGAAGTTCATTGGGTCGGTGCTGAAGCCGAAACCCCATCCGTTTGCGGTCGCCGATAACCCGATTTGATGAGTTCCGGTGCTGTCGACGATCGTGAGGGTGCCAGTCCTGTTCACCCCGGTGAGGTAGTACGGGACGAAGTACACAGTGATGGTGCAACTGCTCGTGGGAGCAATGTCAAAGCACATGTACGTAGCCGCGGAAAAATCCGGCGGGTGCGTGCTGGATACCGTGAAACTGAACAGCGAAAGCGTGTCCGGTCCGTTGTTGGTGATCGTGAGCGGCAGGTCGACCTGCTGGCCCGGATTCACAGTCCCGAAGTCGAGGGACGTCGCGCTGAAACTGTCGCTCGTGTTGACTCCGTGCATCACCAGGGACATCACGTGAGGCCCCGCCGAGCTGTTGTCGTTGGCGGTCAGCGTGGCATTGAAGGTGCCGGTGGTGGTCGCGTGTGCCGTCACGTCGATCTCGCAGAAGCCACCCGCGTGAATGGGGCCGGTCACGCAGGTGTCGGAGCCTATCGTGAACTTGGCTGCGTCCGCGCCGCCGATAATGTCCGAGCTGACGACGAGGTCGCTGATCCCTAAGTTGTTCACCGTGACGGGCATGGTCCTGGTGCTCGGCACGTTCAGGCTGCGGAAGTCGAGGCTGCCTGCCCAGGAGAAAGTGGTCGCGGCACCGAAACCGCTGACCGTAACGGCGTGATAGCCGGCAGCGTCGCTCACGATCGAGATCGTCGCGTAGAAGCCGCTCGCCAGCGAGGGCGTGAAGCTGACGCTGATGTTGCAGGTGTTGCCCGGCTCGATCGGGTGGCCGGTGCAGTCCTGCGTCAGGTTGAACTGCACCCATGTGCCCACTTCGCTGATCGAGATCTGCGAGATGTTCAGCGGGCCGGTGCCCGTGCTGGTGACGGTGACCGACTGCGGGCTGCTCGACGTGCCTGGATTGGTACCCCCAAGGTTGAGTTGTGTTGTGCTCAACGTCATGTCGGCCACGCTTATCGACCCCTTGAGCGCCACAGACTGCGGGCTGTTGGAAGCGGCGTCGTAGATCTGGAGAGTGGCGCTCCGCGGCCCGGGTGTCGAATCCGGATCGAACGCGACATAGATGCCACACGCCCACGGATCGTGGCCGCAGAAGTTCTGCGTCACGTAGAAGTCGCCAGCGTCAGGGCCGACGATATTGAAGTTGTAGAAGGCGGGTCCGACCTGGCTTCCAAACGACGCTCCGGTTTCGAGCGGCGCGGTGGGACCGCTGTTCGGACTCACGGAGCCAAAGTCAAGTGTCGAAGGACCGAACACAAGTCCGGTCGAGGCAACGACCGGGGTTGCGGCCGGCGTGGATGCCGCCGCCGGATGCGTTCCCAGGGGAATCAGGAGCACGCCGGCCGTGATCGCCGCGGCGATGCGCCTCATGTCACGACCACCGTCGATGTTGTGTAGGCGTCCCAGCGACCGGAGCTGTTGAAGCTCGTGCCCACGCTGGTCGTGTCGCGCGCCCAGATGGAGAAGTGATAGGTGCCCTTTGCTTTACCGGTCGAGTCGAAGTCGTACGTCGACCCCGGCCCGTAGGGCTGGACCTTCAACCATGAAGTCGAACCTGGTGCCTGCATCCAGAACTGGTAGAGCGGGTTCGGACACACCGCCGACGCGCTGATCGTGGTGACCGGGCCGGCGGTCGAGGTCGACGCGGAGACGGATGTGCAGGGTGTCGAGGTGAGGACGAACGTCAGCGTCGCGTACGTGTCCCAGCGGCCAGAGGTGCCGCCTGACGCCCCGCCGCTCGCGCTGTCTTTCACCCAGACGCTGAAGTGATAGGTGCCCGCAGGGTTAGCGGCGGTGGCCCAGTTGAACGTGCCATTCGATGAGTACGGCTGGACGATCTGGTAAGAGCCGCCCGGAGCCTGCAGCCAGAACTGGAAGAGCGGACTCAGGCATCCTCCGCCGACCGCATTCAGCGTGACCGCGGTGCCGACGGTCTGTGGCGAGGTAACGCTCGGCGTGACGCCGGCGGTGGCACAGCCGGTCAAGGTCACGGTGGCCGCCGCGTAGGTCTCGTAGGTCGAGGTGCTGCCGCCCCGCTGCTCCATCCAGACGCTCAGGTGGTAGACGCCCGGGACGAGCCCGGCGGTGTTCCAGCCAAACGCGGGGTCGGTGCTGTACGGGCGCACGATGGTCCAACCGCCACCTGGCGCCTGGGTCCAGTACTCGTAGACAGGCGTCGAACATTGCGGTCCGACCGACGCGGTGAGGTTGATCTGGGTCCCCGCGGGTACCGGCGATCCGGGCGCACCGCCGACCACACCCTGGGCGCAGGACACCGGCTTGAGGAGCGTGGAGCCGCCCTGCGCGTAGGTGTCCCAGGTCGTCTGCGCGTCGCCCGCGTCCGTGACCCACACCGTGACCGGGTAGAGCTGGCTGGACGTGCCGTAGGAGTAGCCGAGCGTGTCCCACGTCCAGGTGTTGGTCGGACTGAAGGCTTGCTTCAACGCCCAGGCGCCGTTGGGGTTCCTGAGCCAGAACTCATAGAGCGGGTTGCCGCAGTCGGTCGCCGACGCGGTGAACAGGACCGTTTCTCCCCGCTGGACGGTCGGCTGCGAGCTGACGCTCGCGCTGAGGCAGCCTGACGTCATGCGCGCGATCTTGGTCGCCCAGCCCGACCCCTGGATGCTTCCCCCGCCCTGGTTGACGATCATCCCCGTGCCCCAGACGGTGTTGGCATTGAGCGGGTCGGGCCGGGCGCTCGCGTAGTCGCCCCAGCGGCACGGGATCCCGTTCTGAGGCGGGGGCATGGAAACACCACACGTGAAGTCGGCGTCGATGGCCGTGCTCGACGCGATGATGACCTCGCCGCCCATCGCACCGAGTGGCGTCGCGCTGTTACGACGCTGCGCCCGGTAGTCGACGAATCCGCCTGTCACCGGGCCCGCGGTGTTGTAGAAGATCACGGCCTGGTTGCCTGCGGTCGTCGGCGAGACCGCCCCGTTGAACACGTACAGGTTCGGATTCGAGATAACGCCGGTCTGGCGGGGCGTGGCCAGTCCTGGTTTCAACTCGTACCACCGCTCGATGGACAGCGTCCCGACGTTGGGATCTGAGATCGCGTGTTGGGTCCAGATCGTCTCGCCGCCGGCCGCCGGATCGTAATGGGCGATCGCCTGGGTCAGGCGCCCGTCACCTGAATCGAGGCAGTAGCCATATGAGCAGTCAAACAGCGTTATGGGTTCCTGGACGGACGGAGGCACGAAGTAGGTCGGCACGGTCGCGGCGGGGTCCTGGGTCAGCGTGGGCGTGCCGGCGTTCGAGCCTATGTGCCACGTGGCGATGCTCCCGCCACCGACCGTTCCCGGATCCCGCGCCGCGACGACGTAGCCGACAGGCGATGCGTCAGTCATCTCGGCCGGCACCGGAGTCGTCGCCGGAGAGCCGTCGTCGTTGACCAGCGAATCAGGCTGGCCGATCGAGCGGCCAAACAGATGAACACTGGGGACGCTGGGGCAAGTGGTGGAGCCGGTCGCGGGCTTGTTGATCGCCCAGATCTCGGCGCCGAGGAACTGCGACTCGTCGCCGTAATTACCGAAGGCGTTGGCGCCGATGATGATGAAGTTGTTGTCGTGCCCAAGCTTGTCGTAGTCGTCCATCACGGGTCCGCTGTTGATCGCATAGCCGCACCAGCCACCTAGCGGGTTGCTTGTCATCGACCAGCCAAAGTCCAGGTAGTCGTTGTTGAGGGTCGAGCAGCTGGTGGTGCTCGTCGTCTGTTCCACCATCGAATAGAGCCAGCGATTCGCCTGCTGGTCCCAGGCGATCTGCGGGTCGAACACGCAAGATCCCTGCGGGTTGGGCAGGAGAGGACCGATCGCGCCAAAGGCGGCCAGCGACGTGGAGTCGAGCATGTACAGATTCCTGTCGTAGACGCCAATCTTCGAGTTGACCATCTCGATGTAGTTCATCGGGCCGATGTCGCCGGTCGAGTCGGAAGGCGACCAGTCGTTGTCGGCGAGGCCGTCGCCGCTCAGGCCGTTGAACTGCGACGCCGTCGCCGGCAGCCGAGGCGTCGATTTCGGAGCGGCGGCTGTGTGCGCCGAGGCCAGGGTGTCGGCTTTCTTCTTGGCTTGCTTTAGGGTCGCCTCGTCCTTGTTGAGGGCGTGACGCCTGGCCGCCTTTGGCCGCGGGTGCTTGAGCTTGTTCTTGAGGGAAGGGTGGGTCTGGAGGACCTCGATCCCGGCGCTCCTGGCCGGCTGCCCGGCTGAGGCATGGGCCGACGCCTCCTGGTTTGGCAGCCCAAGAGCGACGAGCAGGAACGCTGCAGCGACTGCGGCGAAGACCCTCCCCAACGGTTAACAGGGAGCTTAACGAGGGCCTGCGACCTTGTACAGCAGGAACGGTAACACCTTAAGACTCGATGCAAATTCCGCCACCTGGAGCCGTCAGGCCGGCCTGTCAGTACCCGCGAGTGCCGGCATTCGGCTGGAATCCGGCGGCTTCAAACGTGCGAGTGCCGGCATTCGCCGGGAATTGAGTCAGGCCCCCAGTGCCTCAGCCGCCCGCTCGTAGTCGGCCGGAGCGACCCAGAGAATCATCCCGTAGCGCCCCGATCCATCACTCGTCGCAGCCGCGGCGGTGATGTTGATGTTCGCTTCGGCGAGCTTGGCGATCACATCGCTCACGGCACCCACTCGGTCGTCGCCCTGGATGAGAAATGCCTGCTTCTCCTCGCTGAGGGTCAGACCTGAGCTCTCGGCGGCCTGGCGCAAAGCGGCAGGATCTTCCGGCACCAGATCTACCTGCGACTCGCCGCCACCGGACGGGAAGCCGAGGTACGCAAGCAAGTTCACCTTGCTCTCCTTCAGCGCCGACAGGATTCGCTCGCCTTCGCCTGGCTTGTCTGGAACGTTCACGTAGTAATACCCGACCCGTCGCACCGTGTCAGCCATCACACAGCTCCTTCTCTAAAGCCACCTGGGCAGTTCACCAAAATGTACGCCGCCTGGACGATTGCGATCGGGGGCCGAATGGAGCCCGAAGGCGTGCGGTTATTTCGCGAGCGAGCCAGCCATCGATTCGGCCGTTGGCATGTCGGCACCCGCCGGCCGGTCGGCCCGCCGCATCGACTCGAGGTCGCGCCGGGTCCATTCGATCCATGTGACGGCGAGCCAGAAGATGAAGAGCCCGTTCAGGACATGGAGAGCGGAGAGCCATGGCTTGTCGGAGGCCCCGATCGATGTCGTGAAGGAGTCGTTGGGATGAAGAAACGGCGCGATGAAGATCGCCTGCAAGAACAGCAGCGGCACGAACGCCGCGGCGAGGCCGGTCATTCGCCAGGGCAGGCGTCCGACAAACGCGGCTATGACCATAAGTAGACTCAGGACAAAGATCACCAGAGCCCCGAGGACGTGAAAGCCCAGGACTTCCTTCCCCTGCGAGTTCCCGGCCATCTTCGAGAACACGCCCGCGCCGGCGGTCGTGAACTGGACGACGATCAACAGGAACATCAGCACGGTCCCCCAGCGATAGACCTGCCGTGCCACTCCTTTCACGAGATCACCTCCGTGGCAGCGCGAGATGCGTGCGAAGCGGTCTTGCCACCCCGCGCCAACAGCAATCCGCAGGTCAGCAGAACCCACGCGACCCAGACGAAGAGGCCGAAGAAGTACAGGAGGTTGAGCACCAGCGCGACGGCGACGAGGAAGCCGACCCAGGCGAACCACACCGGGAGGCCGCCCGACCGGAGTGCCACGACCGACGTCGCCACCACCTGCACGGCTTGCCCGAACAGCCCGACGTTGATCGTGAGGAAGCCCAATGTGTCGAACAGGTGGTACACGCTCGGGTCGATGGTCAGCGTGGAGTTGATGATCACCGCGAAAGGGGCCAGGAGCGCGGTTCCGCCCAATAGGAAGAGGACGGCGGACGCAAGCCCACCGCCGTAGGCCACGTCCGAGAGTCCTCCGTGGCCCGGTTCCAGCAGGCGGAGGGAAGCACGAAGGCAACCGCTGAACCACAGGAGCGATGCGCCCGCCAGCCCGACCAGTGAGTACATGAGGAGGAAGCCGGCCGGCCCCCTGCCGCGGAAGTACGCAGCGATCTGTGAGTCGTCTGCTCCTCCCGGGAGCTCACCAGGCCCGAAAAACGCGAGGAACAGGGCCAGGAACGAGACGGCAAAGACGAGTCCCGAAACCGGACCTAGACTCCCCCAACGATCTGCAGCGCGCATTTTTCGCATCTCCTGGCGATGAGCTGGTGGTGCCTCGACCGTACAGGTCGACTCCAAGGCTGTCGTCGCTCTGGCTGCGGAGATTTGGTCGCTCTATCGAGTGATCTCTCTATGCCGCGACTCGCTCTTGCGGCGGATGGAATTGAGGCCGCCGATGCCCTACCGTGCAGGGCGATGCGGGACACGGTCGTGAACCTCATCCGGCGGCATGGCGACGACGCTTTGGCTGCGACGCTCACCGCGCTCGCACTGCTCGAGACCTTCCTGGCTGACGTGCCCCAGTCGCTTCAGCTCCTCTACATCGCCTCGGCGATCGTCCTCGGCGTGGCCGCGGCGCGACGGGTTCGCGCCCCCCTCCTGTTGCTGGGCCTGGTGCTCCTCATGTCGGTGGCGGTCGCCGTCCTACCGCAGTTCGGGGAACCCAAGATCCAATCCGTGGGCTTCTTCGTCCTGCTCGCGGTGTACAGCGCGGCAGCGCACACCGGCGGTCGCGGCACATGGCTCGCCGGCGCGATGACCTTCGGCCTCTTCACCACAGACATGCTTGCTGACCCAAACGGCATCTACGCCGAGGGCGTCGTCTTCTATGCCCTCCTGTTCAGCGCTCCGTGGGCAGCGGGTATGGCGATCCGGCGCTGGCGCCTGAGCGAGCGACGCCTCGATCTGGAGAAGGCCCGGACGGCCACCGCGATCGCCGAGGAGCGAGCGCGCATCGCTCGCGAGCTCCACGACGTGGTCGCTCACTCGATCAGCGTTATGGTCGTCCAGGCACGCGGTGGCCGCCGCGTGCTGGCTTCCGACCCGGCCGACGCGAGTGACGCCCTCGCGATCATCGAACGCACGGGCCACCAGGCACTCGAGGAGATGCGCCGACTGCTCGGCATCCTCCGCAAGAGCGATGAGGAGCTTGCGCTCGCACCGCAGCCGAGCCTCAAAGAGTTCGGGACCCTGGTCGATCATGTTCGCGCGGCTGGACTGCCAGTCGAGGTCACGATTGAGGGTGAAGCCCGAGACCTCCCGCCGGGCGTCGACCTCTCCGCCTACCGGATCGTGCAGGAGGCCCTGACGAACGCGCTAAGACACGCCGGCCCCGCGCGCGCCCGCGTCCTTATTCGTTACGGGCAGGACGACCTCGTGCTCGAGGTCGCGGATGACGGACTCGGGGCTGGCGATGCTTCGGGCGCCGGCTACGGCCTGGTCGGGATGCGTGAGCGCGTCTCGGTCTACGGCGGCGAGCTGCAGGCGGGGAGGCGGCCCGAAGGCGGCTACGCCCTCCGAGTTCGTCTGCCCCTGGAATCGGTCCGGGCTTGACGATCCGGGTCCTGCTCGCGGACGACCAGACGCTGGTGCGCAGCGGCTTCCGGATGATCCTCCGCGCCGAAACGGACATCGAAGTCGTCGGCGAAGCCGCCAACGGCGGCGAGGCCGTCGCCCTTTCGCGCGAGCTCAAACCCGACGTGGTGCTCATGGACGTGCGCATGCCGAACCTGGATGGCATCGAGGCGACTCGCCAGATCATCGACGGAACCAAAGAGACACCGCGCGTGCTCGTCCTGACGACGTTCGACCTTGACGAATACGTGTACGAGGCCCTCCGAGCCGGCGCGAGCGGGTTCCTGCTCAAGGACGCGCCGGAGGAGCAGCTCGTGTCCGGGATCCGGATCGTCGCCGGCGGTGGATCGCTCTTTGCCCCGGCAGTGACCCGCCGGCTGATCGAACGCTTCGCCGGGGCCGCGCCGCCCAAGCCTCCGCCGGCGCTCGCCGCGCTGACACCGAGGGAGCTCGAGGTGCTGCGCCTCCTGAGCCGAGGTCTTTCGAATGAAGAGATCGCGGGGGAGCTGGTTGTCTCGGAGCACACCGCCAAGACCCACGTCGCGCACATCCTCAACAAGCTGGACCTGCGCGACCGCGTGCAGGCGGTTGTGCTCGCCTACGAGTCCGGGATCGTCCGCGTCCGCCGCTAGAAGCGCACGATGCCACCGCCGTGTCCGAGCACTCAGACCCAGCGAGTGCCGGTAGTGACGGGTATGGATGCCCCGTCATTACCCGCGAGTGGCCTCCACCGGCCGATGACCCGGTCCCATCCCACGCAGTGACTAATCGATCTGACGTCCTTGCGTCACTTCATAGGTAGATGGCGGTGACGATCGCTGGCGAACCCGATGCGACCCTCGACGCCCCAGCGCGAGAGGAGTGGCTCGCTCGCTGTGAGACGGCGTACGCCACGGTTTATCGCGCACTGATCGCGATGGGCGCGACGCTGGACGATGCGGCCGACGCCCTGCAGGACGCGTTCGAGGAGGCGCTCCGACAACGCACGCCTGTCATCCGGGCCGACGGATGGCTGTTCGTGGTGGCTAATCGGAAATGGCGCCGGGCGCGCTGGCGGCGGCGCATCTTTCGCCCGCTCGGCGTCGTGCGCGCAACCACGGGGAGCGACCGGGACGAGGAGATCGACCTGCTCAGAGAGCTGGGTCGGCTCACCGAACGTCAGCGGACTGTCATCGTGGCGCGCTACGTACTCGGTCTCTCGCAGCGTGACATCGGCGACATGCTCGGCATTGCGCCCGGGACGGTAGCGGCGACCGTGCATCAAACGACCGCGCTCCTTCGGGAGCGTCTGATTGGAGGAACGAAGTGAGCGACATCGACACGGAAGTCAAGCGTCTGTTCGACGAGCGCCTTGGAACGCTGACGCCTCCGCCGCGCACGGAACGCCGCGCGCGCCGTGGCCTCAGAGTCGCGGCGGCAGCGGCGATTGCGACACTTGGCTTCGCTGGAGCAGGGCTGGTAGTGAACGTGAATGCTGTTGCGGCCACGAACGGCGTGGACTGCGCCAACTTCCTAACGAAAGTGCAGGTGTGGGCTCAGAGCCACCGCAGCGATCTCGCCGGGACAGATCACTCCGCGGCGAAGGCCGAGCTGGCGAAGCTGGTCGCCGCGAGCGGCTGCTCCCCGCATGACTCGACGCACGATTCCACGCACACTCGGCCGCACCACTAAGCGAGAAGAGGGAGAGCTTGACTTACTCGCCCCTCAGGGCGCCCCACCGATCGGTCGAATACGAGCATCTGGCCGTTGAAGCGGGTCGCCAGCTCCTCAGCGGGTGGGTGGCCGCTCACCTGGTAGACCAGCGTTCCCGGATCCAGGAAGGCTGGCAGAGGGAAGCGGAATCTGGCGCGGGCCCCAGCGGTCCTCCGGCAGGGGAAAACGGTATAGGGAACCTAGCCCCGGCGGGATTCGAACCCGCGATCTCAGCCTCGCCGGGCGCGTGCAGGGCGCACCTCAGGGGGACCATTTGCGTGGTAGCCCCGGCGGGATTCGAACCCGCGATCTCAGCCTCGCCGGGCGCGCGCAGGGCGCAATTCTTCGGTGACCGTGGAGGTTGGTAGCCCCGGCGGGATTCGAACCCGCGATCTCAGCCTTGAGAGGGCTGCGTCCTAGGCCACTAGACGACGGGGCCGCAGTTGTTGGTGGGCGGCATTGGGTTTGAACCAATGACCTCTTGCGTGTGAAGCAAGCGCTCTCCCACTGAGCTAGCCGCCCGTGGGAGGAATCATTCTACCCACCCTCGTACGATCTCACGGTGGCCGAGTCCCCTCTCGCCGACCGCCACTGCGTCGTCTGCAAGCCGGGCACGCCGACCCTCCCCCAGGCCGACGTCGACCGCCTCCTCGACCAGCTCGACGGTTGGAACGTCGTCGAGGCCGACAGGCATCAGCAGCTGACCAGAACCTACAGGTTCAAGGGCTTCATGCCCGGCGTCGAGCTCGTCAAAGACATAGCCAAAATCGCGGAGGCCGAGGGCCACCACCCTGACCTCCACCTGCGATACGGCTCGCTCCAGGCCGACCTCTGGACCCACGCCGCCGGCGGGCTCACGGAAAACGACTTCGTCCTGGCCGCCAAGATCGACCGAATCCGGCCCTCCTGACGACCTTTCACAACTTCTTTACTGCGTTTCCTTTGTTTTGTAGTCGAAATGTGGATACAGTCTTCCGGCTTGATGCACTTCATTATTTGCTGGGTGCTCCACCAGAAGGAGCGCGAGGTGCTGCTGAGGGGAGTCCTGCCCTGGGGGATCGACGCTGTCGTCTTTTGCTGGCGCTGCGACCGCATGCGCGGCCGCGCCGTCCGCGTCCTCCAGCTGACGCCGAGCGGCATCCACGCCTGCAGCGGCACGCACTAGCTCCGGCCTAACGCTCTAGAACCACCGCCGGGTAGTACGCCTCGAGGGTCCTCAGTCGCGGGAACTGCCGCGCCGCCTCGTCCCGCAGGCCCAGGTCGACTCCCCAGCTCACGACCACCACCGCGTCGCACCCCGGCAGCTGGTCAGCCCTTGTCACCACCGTGAAGTCGGTCGTGTACGCGGCCAGCACCTGCTCGTCGCTGTGGATCACGCAGGGACGGCCGCCGGTCGCGTGGATCTGCTCGACAACCGCTGCCGCCTGGGGCAGGGCCAGGGGGTCCCTGATGTAGTCGGTCAACTGGCCGACCGCCGCGGCCACGGCTCCCGCCAATACGACCGGGGCCAGCACCCACCAGCGCGAGATCGCCGCGGCCATCAGATAGGCGATCCCCGGAACCAGGAAGACGAAAAACCGGGGGTAGAGAAACGCCGGTTGGATCACCAGCCACAGCACCAGGACGACCGCCGCCACCACGCCGGCCGTCACCCACAGCAGCCGGGCGCGCCGCTCCACCCACACCCCAAGCAGGGCAGTGGCGAGCCACAGCCCGACCGGCAGAAGGACGGGGGCGCCAACGAGAAAGAGGACGAGGTCGCGCGGGAAGGTCGGGTTGAAGAGCGGGGGCGGCAGGCCGTGGCGGGTCAGCTCGAGGAAGTAGATGCCGGCGTTGGCCGCGGCCCCGACCAGGCCGGCGGCCACCCAGGCGGGAAGCATGCGCACCAACTCCGATCGCGGGCGGGTGACGGCGATCCACACCAGGTGGATCACGAGCACAACGCCGGCGAAGAGCTGGGCCGCGATGGCCAGTCCCATGACCAGCGCGTATGCAAGCCCCCACCCTCCCCTCCCGGCGCGCTCGCGCGCGCCGACCTCCCCGACGAGCGGGGAGGTGAACACCTCCAGCAACACCGTGCCGGCCACCGCGCCGAGGGCCGCCAGGCTGTAGCCGCGCAGGTCCCGGCTGTTGTCGACGAACAGCGGGTCGGTGGCGACAAAGACGCCCGCGCAGATCCCGGCCATCAGCCCAAACCGACGCACCAGCAGCCCGGTGGTCAATCCCACCGTCGCCGCGGCCGCGATGGCGGGCAGGATCCGGTACACCACCTCGCTCCTGGACCCGGTGACCGAGAAGATGACGTGGCTCACCAGCGAAACCAGCACGTGGTCGTTGGTGGCGACCTGGGTGACGGGGATGGTGGGAATCACGGAGCGGACGGCGAACGCATCCCAGAGCGAGGGCGTGGCGATGAAGTTGGCGAAGGTGGCCGCGGCGTCATAGCCGAACGATCGATTCGAGCCGACCATGTAAACGGCGAAGGTGGCGACGCCCAAAAGGGCGCCGGCGAGAGATGCGGCGTTAGCCGACTTTTTCGACAGCCGCCGCCCCATCCCCCCGCTTCGCGGGGAAAGAGTCGTCTCCGACAAGCTCTTCGATGTGTTCGCCGGTGTAGGCGGCCGCCTGCATGCGGAAAAGCCTCGCATAGCGGCCACCCAAACGCATCAGCTCCTCGTGCGTGCCTTCCTCGACCAGGCGGCCATGCTCGAGGAAGATGATCCGGTCGGCCCTGCGCACGGTCGAGAAACGGTGCGAGATGTAGACGGCCGTCCGGCCGTGGGTCAGGGAGCGCAGCCGCTCGAACAGGTCGTATTCCGCCTGCGCATCGAGCGCCGAGGTGGGCTCGTCGAGAAGCAGGATCTTGGCCTCTTCGCGCATGAAGGCGCGCGCGAGTGCGACCTTCTGCCACTCGCCGCCCGACAGGTTGACACCGGCGTCAAACCACTTGCCAAGCGCCGTGTCGTATCCGTCCGGGAGGGCGGCGATCAGCTCGTCCGACCCCGCCTGCTTGCTCGCGCTGACTATCGCCTCGCGATCTGTGATCGCCGGCACGTTGCCCAACCCGATGTTCTCGGAGGCGGTCGCCTGGTAGTCGACGTAGTCCTGGAACATGGCGCCGATCTGGCGCCGCAGCTCGGTGGGCTCGAACTCGCGGATGTCGACGCCGTCGATGAGAATCCGCCCTTCCAGCGGGTCGTAGAGGCGGCAGATGAGCTTGAACAGCGTCGTCTTGCCCGCGCCGTTGCGCCCGACCACCGCGAGGGTCTCCCCCGCCTGGATCGTGAACGAGACATCGGTCAGCGCCGGCTTCTCGGCCCCGGGGTAGGCGAACGTGACGTTCTCGAACCGGATCTCGCCACGCAGCGGTTGCGGGACCGGCTTCGGCTCCGCTGGGACAGGCATCGACGGCTGCTTCGCCATCAGCTCGACGAGGTTGTTGAGGTAAAGGTTGTGCTCGTACATGCCCGAAAAGCCGCTGAGGATGCTCTGGATCGAGTTCTGCACCGACACCGCCGCCTGCGTGTACGCGGTCAGGGCCCCGATCGAGAGGTGGCCTGCGATCGCCTGGAGCGCGATGTAGAGATAGGTGAACGAGGTGACGATCGTGCTGATGTTGCCAAGCGCGAATCCGGTCAGGTAGCGACGGACCATCTGTGACCGCTGGCTGTCGTAGAAGGCGCTGGCGATCAGGCGGTAGCGCTCGATGAAGTAGTGGCCGAGACCAAAGAGCTTGACCTCCTTGGCGAACGAATCGGTCGTGACCAGGTTGACCATGTAGGTCATCCGCCGCAGGAGACGCGAGCCCCAGCGCGCGATGTTGTAGCCGCGCCATCCGTAGCGAGTGTCGGCGATGAAGGCAGGAATTGGAGAGATGAGCACCACGATCCCGAGAATCCAGCTGACTCCGAACAGCAGCACGATCATCGTGCCCAGGGTGAGGATGGTCTGCAGCAGGCCGAACGCGGTCGCGATCATCAGCACCGGCCTGTTGATGGAATCGTTTTGCGCTCGCCGCAGCAGGTCGTACGAGGCTGGATCTTCGTAGAAGGGCAGGTCGAGCGAAGCAGCCTTCTCCATGACCATGAGCTGGATGCGCATGGAAACCGAGTTCTGGAGCAGCTGTTGCGTGATGTTGCGCAAGGTGTTCAGCAGCGCGCTGATGACGAAGGTGGCGAACTGCAGCGCGGCGAGCAGGACGATCATCTGCACCGCCGTCAGAGTCGGGCCCGGCAGCCACGGCACGCCCAACGTATGGAACGCGACTCGGTCCGGCAGGTTGAACGCGTTGATGTTGATGCCGGCCACGACTGCGTTGGTGAGCATCAGCGTGATTCCGACCGAGATGGTCGGGATGATGCCGGCGATGGCAGTCGTAGCGAAGAGGCCGATGGTGGTCGGGCGGCTCGCCTCCCACACCAGGCGCAGCACCTGTGGCAGGGCGGCGGTCGTCCCGACCACGGACTGCTTCAAGCTCTCCCAGCGGCCGCGGAGATCCTTGGGTCCCTCCGGCTCCTGAGGCGGCTCGAGCGCCGGATCGCCGGTCAGGCCGCTGTTGGCCGGACCGCTCTCTGGCTTGCGCCGGCCGCGACCCCACCCTCCCCACCAGATCACGGGCCCGTGGGAGCCCGGCGGCGTCATTCCCATGTGGTCGTGAGCTTACGGGAGCGTGTTCCTGGAGGGTCACCTCCCCTCCCGGCCCGCTCCGCGGGCCGACCTCCCCGGCTAGCGGGGAGGTGAATCACCTCCCTTCCGGCCCCCACTTGACAATCCATTTATTACAGTGTAATCATGTAATGCATGGACGAAAAGGAACTCGGATCGATCAAAGGTTGGTTTGCCGGAAGGCTCCCGGACGGCTGGTTCACGGGAGTAGAAGTCTCAGTCGAGGACGACCAGGTCGTGGTCATCGGCACCCTGCCGGAGCTCAACGTCGGCTCCACACCGGAGGAGAAAGAGGGCGCGGCGGCCGGCCGCATCGCCCGCTTCCGCGAGGAGACGCGCGGGCAGCGGATCGGCATCGCCCAGGAGGCCGAGGAGCGCTTCAAGAAGTACGTGACGTGGGGCGCCAAGCTCGACGGCGTGACCAAGCGCTTCAACCCCGGAGGCGGAGGCCGCGGCGGTGACGACCGGCGCAGCGTGATGATCCGCCGGTGGATGCGCCGCCACCGCGGTTGGCGCGGACGTGAAGGGCAGCCCGCGGAGAAGCAGAGCCAGGTCTTCTAGGCCTCGCTCACCGCGGAGTACATCGACCCCAGCCAGCGGCTCGGGACGGTCTTCAGGAGCCTGGTGTTCTTGAAGCCCGCCTGAGCCGCCATCGTTTCCAAGCGCGGATAGGTGAATGGGTAGGGCACCCACGGGTTGCCACGGTCGGCTCCGTACTCGACCACGAGCAGCCTCCCACCGGGCTTGAGCATTCCGCGCACCGACTCGAGTACTGACGCCTTGTCGCGCACGAAGTGCAGCGAGTTCGCCATCAGGACCCCGTCGAGGTCGTGCAGGTCGAGCGGGCGCTCGAAGTCGGCAACCCGTGTCTCGAACCGCCCGTCCAACTCCCGCAGCGCGCGTGCGTCGCGGTCGACGGCGATGATGTGGGCATCGGCCCCCACCAGGTCGGCCAGCGCGCGCGTGAAGTTGCCTTCGCCGGCGCCCAGCTCGGCCCAGCGGCCGCCCCGCCCATCCCCCACTCCTTCTCTAATCAGCGCGACGAGATCGGCGTGATCCAACTTCTTCCATGACCCGCGGTGCGACGTCCGACATGAACTCTCGCATCTCGTCCTCGGCGACGAGAAACGTGTCCATACCGGACTCGACGAGCCCGACGAGCGTCTGGGCGTCGAGGTAACCCGTGTTGAGGACGCGCCGGATCGCGCGAGGGTCGCGGCCCGCCGCGACGGCCGCCTCGTCGATGCGGCGGTTGCCGTCGGCCAGCTCGGGCTCCTTCAGGTAGCCGTACGAGGGCACCCAGCCGTCGGCGAGCCGGCCGATGATCGACAGCATGCGCGGTCGGTAGGCGCCGAGCCAGATTCCGATCGGGTGGGCAGGCACCGGGCCGGAATGCGCGCCGGCGAGCTTGTAGTACGTGCCCTCGAAGCGGATGCCGTGCTGCCCGCTCCACAACAGGCGCGTCACCTGGATCGCCTCCTCGACCGCCGACACCGACTCGCCAGGCGTCCTGGTCGGACCGTCGTATGCCTTGATCCCCTCCCAGAAACCGCCGGCACCGAGGCCGAGCTCGACACGGCCTCCGCTCAGGATGTCGAGTGACGCGGCGGCCTTGGCCAGCATCGCGGGCGGCCGCAGCGGCACGTTGGCGACGTCGGGGAACACCGCTATCCGCTCGGTCCGCATCGCGATCGCGGTCAAGAGCGTCCAGGTGTCATAGAACCGGCGCTGGTACGGGTGGTCCTGAATCCCGATCAGGTCGAAGCCCAGCTCCTCGGCGAGCACGGCCGACCGCAGCGGCTTGTCGGTCGCCTCGGGAATGATGAAGACGCCGAATCGAACCGGCAGCCCGTAGTCCATCGCTAAGGACTACAAGGGTTGCGCGATGCTCGCTATTTCCTTCTCCCGAAGAGGGCGCGCCACACGAGCAGCAGGATCACGGCGCCCACGAACGCGACGATGATCTGGCCGACCAGCGGAAGCCCCAGGTTGATCGAGATGTGGAAGAGGCCGGCGAGCCAGCCGCCGATGATGGCGCCGAGGATCCCGATCACGATGTCCCAGAACCAGCCGCGGCCCTTGCCCATGACGACGCGGCTCGCGAGGAACCCGGCGATGAGGCCGACCACCAGGTAGATGACGATGTTCTCGAGATTCACCGCGCTCTTCAGCCTCCTCTACGCTTTGCCGGGTAATGCCGACTGACCAGTATCACGAACCAGCGGGCGATTTGAGCCAAGAGATCCGAACTTTTGCCCGGATGGCCGCGTCGCTGCAGGAGGAGGCGGAGGCGATCGGCTGGTACGAGCAGCGCATGTCGCTCGAGCGAGACGCCGGCGCCCGGGCGATCATGGAGGAGGCGCAAGAGGAAGAGTTCAAACACTTCGCGATGGCGCTCGAATTCCTCGCCCGACGCAAGCCGAAGTGGCGGGCGGTGCTGCATGCGGTCCTCTTCACGGACGGCGACATCGTCGAGCACGGCGAAGAAGGCGAAGAGGCGGAGAAAGGGCTCCCCGACAAGTAGCTAGATCGCCGCGACCATCTCCTTGATGATGGCGATCTCCTCCGAGCTGACCATGTGGCCCATGCCCGGGTAGAACCGCACCGTGACGCTGGCGCCCATGCGCTTCAGCACCTCGCCTGCCTCGACCACGCGGGGCATCTGGATGTACGGGTCGATGTCGCTGCAGCCAAGAAACGCGGGCGTGCCCTCGAAGCTTCCCTTGTCGTCTCGCTGGGTGCCGTCGGGCCCGATCAGGCCGCCACTGAGCGCGACGACCCCGCCGTAGCGCCGCGCGTTGCGTGCGGCCCACTCCAGGGCCAGGCACGCGCCCTGCGAGAAGCCGAGGACGACGATTCGGTGCGCGGGGACGTGTATCTCTGTGCGCTCGACAACCTTGGAGACGACTTCGAGCGCCGCGCTGAGGTACGGCTCGTTGGATTCCAGCGGCGCGGTGAACGGGTTCGGATACCACGCGTTGCCAGTGGCCTGGGGCGCCAGGTATGCCCAGCCCGGAGCCTGGACGTCGGCGGCGATGGTCATGATGTCCTCCGCCGTCGCCCCGCGCCCGTGGAGCAGGATCATCCCGGCGCGCGCCGCCCCGAGCTTCTCCCCGGCCTCGAGCACGCGCTGACCGTGTGGGATCGACATCGCGACCTAGTATGACCACGACTTGACGAGCGTTTTCAGGTACGCCAACCCGAGCGTCATCTACTGGGGCGCAGGCTCGGTGGCGCAGCTCGGCGCGGAGCTGGAGCGCCTGGAGTCGCCGCGAGTCGGGGTCGTGACGACCCGCTCCCTCGTGTCTTCGCTGGGGCGTCTACGGGTGTCACGGGTGGCCACGGTCGTGGTCGGCCAGCACGCTCCGATGGCACAGGTCCGGGCGGGTGCCGATGACATCGGACTGGCCGGGGTGCGCGCGATCGTCAGCTTCGGCGGCGGCAGCGTCATCGACGCGGCGAAGATGATCTCGGTGCAGCTGGCGCGCGACGACGGCCGCGCCCTGCCCCACGTCGCGGTCCCGACCACGCTGTCGGTCGCCGAGCTCGCGGCCGGCGCCGGCTACACCAACGAGGCGGGCGACAAGGCGGGCATGCGTGACCCGCGGCTGCTGCCGGCGGTCGTGATCTACGACGCCGAGCTGACCCTGGCCACGCCGCTGGAGCTCTGGCTTTCCACCGGCATCCGGGCCCTCGACCACGCTGTCGAAGGCTTTCTCGCGGAGGGCGAGCACCCTTTCAACGACGCGATGGCCGCCGAGGCGATCCGCCGCCTGTTCGACTCGCTCCCGCGGGCGAAGCAGCTGCCAGACGACGTTGACGTGCGGACAGAGAACCAACTGGCGGCGTGGTTCTCCTTCACGCTCCCAGGGGCATCGGCCGGCGGGTTGAGCCACACGATGGGCAAGCAGATCGGCGCCCGCCACGGCATCCCGCACGGCGTCACCTCCTGCCTTCTGCTGCCCCACGTCATGCGCTACCTCGCGCCCAAGATGCCCGACCGGATGGCCGCGCTGCCTGCACCGGACGAGGTCTATCAGTTGATCGGGACGCTGGGGCTGCCGCAGCACATCGCGGCATACGGCATCGGCGAGCCGGAGCTGCGTCGCGCCGCCGGCGAGCTCGCCGGGACATTCAGCGCGGAGGACCTGGTCGGGATCTACCTCGCCGCGCTCTAGTGGCGGCGCCGGGTCACGGTCCCGAAATACCAGCCTCCTGACGTGCGGATCACGCTCAGGCCATCACGGCCCAGCGCTGGATCGACGTTGGTAAGGTGCCTGAAAAAGAGCAGCCCGGCCCACCTAATGGCGCTGAACGTCAGGGCGGGGCGAAAGCCCGACTGCGGGACGGCGCTCTCGCCGGGAATCGCCATCGTGCCGATCCACACCCTTGTGATCCCGACCCTGAGGGCCGCGCCGGAGATGCCGACCACCAGGGCCTTGAACACTCCCTGCCGGCGATGCTCGGGCAACGTCGTGCAGTTCCAGATGTAGCCCTCAGCCTTGCGCGGCCTGATCTCGAGCTGCAGCTCGCTGATCCATTCGGCTCCCGTCGAAAGCCATCCGTAGCCCGCGATCGCGCGGTCGATGACCACCGCGTAGCAGCGGCATCCGCGCTCGAACCGCGGCTGGACCAGGTCCGCCTCGCCTCCCATGGCGGCCTCGATGAGCGCTGCGCGGTCGCGGTGGATCTCCTCGACAGGAAAAAGCGGCGGGCCTGAAGGCGCCAGGTCCGCCGCCCAGATCGTGCTTCGGATCAGAAGCGGAAGTGCAGCTGCCGGATGTTCTTGATGACTTCCTCGTCGCCGCTCGCGGAGCCGCCGGGGAAGCGCTGGAAGAACGTGAGCACGGCGTCGGCCGCGTTGTTGAAGTGGATGAGCGCGTCGCAGCCTTCGAAGTTACCGGCCTCTGGCTCCGCCGACCAGGCTCCGTCTTTCACGGTGGCGCGCCACTTGCCGCCCCAGGGTCCGTCGACCTGGATGCCGTAGGTGTAGCCCTGGCCCTTGGCGGTCTTCTCGTCGACCGTGTACTGCCAGAACACGAACGCGAAGGGCAGGATCAGCCCTGCCGTCGCCTCGTCGATGGTGGCCAGCTTGTTGCCGAGCCCGTACTCGATGTCGTACGGGTGAACCCCGTAGTCCATGATCTGAAACGTCCCATAGAAGCCGGCCGGGACCGGGCCCGCAAACGGGTGGTACACGAGGAAGCTCGTCCACTGCTCCGGCGTCAGGTCGTCGAGGATCTTGTCGAGCTTCTGGGCGTCCTTCTTGAACCGCTCGATTGCGTCTTCGCGCGAAAGCTTGCGGAACTCGAGCGCGTGGTCATTGAGGGTCTCGCCCATCACAGGCAGGCCGAGCGCTGTGCCGTCCTTGCCCGCCACGGCTGCGTCCCAGTTCTTGAAGTAACCCTCCATGACGTCGATCATGTGGCCGACCAGGTCGCGCACCTCCCAGCCCGTGCAGCGGGTGTCGACGTTCCAGTTCTTCGGGTCGGAGACGAGCCGCGTGAAGTTGTCGCGGTCGCGACGCAATACGGTCATGACGGTGTCCTTGCCTTCCGCGGACATCGGGTTGACCGGTGAGATGACTGCGGTGCTCATTTCAGCATCCCTCCCAGAGGCCTAATTGACCACGGAGCGCTGAGCGCCGGTTGTCGTCGTGGTCGGCACGACAATTGGCGGTAAGACCTCGTCGAGCCTGTCGCGCCGCACCTGGAACCAGGGCGGCAGGCTAAGGCTGGAACCAAGCTCTTCGGGCGTCTCGTCGACCGTGAAGCCGGGGCCGTCCGTCGCGATCTCGAAAAGCACGCCTCCAGGCTCGCGGAAGTAGATCGACTTGAAGTACCAGCGGTCGATGACCGGGGTCACGCTGCGGCCCGCCGTCGTGAGCATCTCGCGCCACGCTTTCTGCGTTTCGGCATCCGGTGTCCGCCAGGCGACGTGGTGGACGGTGCCGATCGACTCGTCACCTGTCGGTTCGTTCGGAGATTGGATGACGTCGACCGTCGCGTGCGGACCTCCCTCACCCGTCTCGAACCGCGATCCCGGACCGTCCGTGTCGACCAAACGGAAACCCATGGTCGTCGTGAGCAGGTCCGTAGTTGGCCCGGCGTCGGCCACTTTCAGCGCCACGGAGTCGAATCCCCGAATCGCGTGCTCCTGGTCGACCGGGGAGCCCGGCCAAGGATGCCAGCGGTCGTCAGACGCCCGGGCCGTGAGCTCCAGCTCGATACCGTCCGCGTCACGAAGGAGCACCGAGTCGATCCCGAAGCGTGTCGTGTGCTCATGGTCCACGCCAAGCCGCTGCAAACGATCGCTCCAGTAGCCGAGCGACTCGCTCGGGACTTGAAACGACACCACAACCACCTGGCCGCTGCCCACGCGCTGCTTCGGCCACGTCGGCCAGCCGAAGAACGTCATCGCCGTGCCTGGGGTGCCGACGTAATCGCCGAAGTAGATGTGGTAGGTGTCGGGCAGGTCCTGGTTGATGCTCTTCTTGACAAAACGCAAGCCGAGGATGCCCACGTAGAAGTCGACGCAGTCCTGCACGTCGCCGGTGATGCAGGTGACGTGGTGGATGCCGGGGATGTTCGGGGCCACCCTGGCCCTCATATTAGCCGCGGTCTGCTTCGACTTCCGAAGAGGCTTCGTCCTCGGCCCGCGACCAGATCTCGGCGGCCATCGGCTCTTCCATCTCCTCCTGGATGTGGGCCACCAGGCCGATCGCGCGCGCCATCACCGCCAGCCCCCGGCAGATGCGCCAGGAAATCTCCATCTCGCTGGCGACGGCGGCGATCGCGCCGGTGGCGTTGACCGGCAGCTCGCGCCCGTATGCGGCTGTGGCCTCCTCCCCGATCAGGTTCTCGAGCTCGATATGGCGGCCGGACAAGCCGTTCTCGCCGGCAAGTTCGAAGAGCCGGGCTGTGCGCGGGTCACCGCCCCTGTGGATCGGGTGGCCGAGGCCAGGGATGACCCGCTTCGCCGCCCGGTGCTCCTCCACGATCGTGCGGGCGGTGCTCCGGAGGTCGCCACCCTCAGGCGCCTCCTGGAGGATCCTCGCCGCACTCTCGATCGAGCCGCCGAAGCGATCGCCCATACCGAGCAGGCCGGCGGCGACGGCCGCCTGCAGCGCCTCGGGCGCGCCGAAGTAGGTCAGGCGCGCGGCGAGCGCGCTCGGGGTCAGCCCGTGCTCGACGAGCGTGACGACCACGGCGTTGAACATCACCGACTCCTGCGGGGTGGGCAGCCGGTTCTTGAGCTCGAGGAACGCCATGTCGCCGAGGGAGACCTTGCCGATGAGGTCCTTCGTCAGGTCGTGGCCGCGAACGTAGATGCGTTCGGCGGTGTTGCGCCCAAGTCCCGAGCGCAGCCGGCGACTCACTTGTTGACGGTCAGGGGCGTCTTGTAGGCCGCCTCGCCGAAGTCCGCCTCGGGGATCAGCTGGACCTTGCTCCGAAACAGGAGCCTCGAGTGGATCGCGTTCTCGATCTCCGCGATGAGCGACGTGTCCGGCGCGCCCCGCTCCGTGACCTCGACCTCGACCGGGATCGGCGGCTCGATCGAGGTCTCAGGGCCTTTGCGGATCACTCGCGCGCGGCCCGTGACCCGCGGCCTGAACTCGCCGACCACGGCCAGGATCGCGGCCGGGTACACGTTGACCCCGCGCACGATGAACATGTCGTCGCGCCTGCCGAGCACACGCTGGCGGAAGGTCGTGCGCCCGCACTCGCACGAGGTGCCTTCGATGCGCACGATGTCGCTACCGCGAAAGCGCACGACGGGCATCGCCTCACGCGTGAGGGTCGTGTACACGAGCTCACCGACGGCGCCCGTCTCGATCTCCATCGGCTGCTCGGTGTTCGGGTCGATGAGCTCGACCCATACATGTCCCGCGCCACAGAAATGCATGCCCTGCTGGTGGGGGCACTCGCCGAACAGCGAAGGCGCGATGTCGCCGATGCCCATCACCTCGGTGACGGTGACGCCAAGGACGCGCTCGATGTGGTCGCGGATCGCCGGGATGCCGCCGCCTGGCTCGCCACCGGTCACGACGTGGGTGAGCGGAATCGCGCTGGGCTCGGCGTCCGTCTTTTCCAGCCGGTTGGCAAGGTGCTGGGCGAACGATGCTGTCGCCAGCAGCGTGTCGGCGAGGCCGGCGCGGAGCCCAAACACCACACGCTCCGTGTCGCCCGGCGCGACAGGCACCGAGCGCGTGCCTATGCGCAGGAGGACGAAGTGCGTATGGCCCGCGACGAACGGCCCGGCGCCGAAGGTTGTGAGCACGCTCGAGTGCTCGTGGATGCCGGTCGCGTAGTAGCTGCGCGTGCCCATGATGGTCCACGTCTCCAGGTCGCCTCGCGTGAGCGCGAGGACGCTCGGCATGCCGGAGGTGCCGCTCGTCTGATACACGCGTTTCACCTGGTCGGGCGTGACGCACAGGTTGCTGCCGAACGGCGGATCCTCGTCGAGCGCGTGCCTCAGCTCGTCCTTGGTCGTGAATGGGAGTTGGTGGAGGTCGGTCAGGCTGACGAACGAGTTGCCGATCCCCCCGTCCTGGAACTTGCGGGCGTAAAAGGGCGACGACTCGCGGAGCCGGCGGTACTGCCGCTCCCAGGCTCCGTTCGCGAGTCGATTTATCTCGTCCGGTGACCCGGCCTCGATCTCACGCTCCCAAATCCAGTCGCGCTCGCAGCTGTCATCGCGCAGTCGACCTGGGCTCATGGCCATTTAGGGGCACAGATTAACGTTGGGGCCGTGGTTCGCCTCATTCCGACAACAGTGGTCGGGAGCTATCCACAGCCCGATTGGCTCGTCGACCGGCAGATGCTGGGAAGCCGGCTGCCGCCGCGGGTGCGCGCTAAAGAGATCTGGCGCGTGACACCGGATTTTCTCGAGCAGGCGCAGGACGACGCGACGATCGTCGCCATCCGCGACATGGAGCGCGCGGGCATTGACATCGTCACCGATGGCGAGATCCGGCGCGAGAGCTACTCGAACAGGTTCGCGACCGCGCTCGAAGGGATGGACCTCGACAACCCCGGTACGGCGCTGGATCGCACCGGTCACCCGAATCCGGTGCCACGCGTCGTGGGACCGATCCGGCGGACCCGGCCAGTTGAAAAACGCGACGTGGAGTTCCTGCGCGCCCACACCGACCGCCCGATCAAGGCGACGCTGCCCGGCCCTTTCACGATGTCGCAGCAGGCACAGGACGACCACTACCACGACGAGGAGGCACTGGCCATGGCTCTGGCCGCGGCGGTCAATGAGGAGGCTCGCGACCTGTTCGCCGCCGGCGCTGACGTGGTGCAGCTCGACGAGCCCTACCTGCAGGCGCGCTCGGATAAGGCGGCGCGCTTTGCGGTCAAGGCGATCAACCGGGCGCTGGAGGGCATCACCGGCACCACCGCGCTGCACACGTGCTTCGGCTACGCGCACATCGTGCACAACCGGCCTGACGGGTACCCGTTCCTCGAGCCGCTGGCCGACACGAAGGCTAAGCAGATCTCGATGGAGTCGGCGCAGCAGAAAGTCGACCTGGGGGTGCTGAAGTCGTTGAGCGAGAAGACTCTCATCGTCGGGGTCGTCGACCTCTCGGACGAGAGCCCGGTCGAAGACGTCGAGACCGTCGCCGGCAGGATCAGGAACGCGCTGCAGTTCGTCGACGCACAGAGGCTGGTCGTCGCGCCGGACTGTGGCATGAAGTACCTGCCGCGAGAAAAAGCCTTCGCCAAGCTGGTCGCGATGACCGCCGCGGCGGCCAAGGTCCGCGGCGGGCTCTAGCTTTTCAGTCTGATCGAGACGAGGGTCAGCTCCTGGATCGCGACCGTCGCCAGCTTCACGGCCCTGGCGTAGGCCGTTTTGCTCGGCGGCTTCCCGCGGCCCTTCAGGGACGCATCGATGAACTTCCTCGCCTGCTCCGATGGATTCGTTGTCGCCATCAACCTTTCCTCAATTCTGACCAGAACCGGTCGACGATGAGCTCCGCGAACCACTCGGACCAGTATTTTTGCTTGAGCTTCTTCTTCGCGAGGTAGTTCCTGAACTCCGGCGTCACCTCGAGCTCCGCGATCAGGAGCGCGGTGACGTCGTCGGGCCGGATCTCCTTGATGTACTCGTGCGTCGCGGTGTAGGCGTGCTTTGCCTTCGCTTTCCAATCCGCGGAGTGGTCGTTCAGGAGCGTGGTCAGGCTCGCGTCCTTCATGTCCTGGAGCTTGCGCTGGGTCAGCGCCACGTTACTGCCACAGCACCATGCGCGTCGCCCACAGCGCACCACCGAACACGATCGCGAGCAGCACCGCGAACAGCGCGATCGCGAGGGCGTACAGGACGCTCGAGCCACCGGCGACCAGCCAGGCGAGGCTGACGGCGACGGTGACGAGACCCAACGCGAACCCGCCCAGGAGCGCGCCGCCCGCGATGCGATACGGCCGCACCACCTTCTCCGGCACGCCACCGGGATAAGACTGGTACGACGCGATGATGATGCCGAGAAAGACGAGCACGAACCCGGCCAGCGCTGAGGCGGAGCCGAGGATCGCAATGACCACGTCTTTGGGGTCGATCAAGATCCGCCAAGAATAGAGAGAGGGCCGGGCGTCGGCCCGGCCCCTCTTACCACACGCCTCGTTCGGCGATACGCGTTAGCAGGTGTCGGCCGGTCGCTGGAACCACTCGAACGGGCTGAAGTCGCCCATGAACGTGTAGCGGCCGTTCGGGGTGAACTGCGATGGCTGCGTCATGTCGTTCACGGGTCCGATGTGCATGAACCACGGCAGGAACGCCTCGTCCTGGATGTGGAACTTGCCCTCGACGAACGGGTTCGGCGCCCCGTTGGGAAGGTTCGCCGGGTCGAACGTGTTCTGCCCCGTCGAGAACCCGACGCCGACGAGCGGATCGGCGGTCTCGAGCAGGTCCATGCATCCGTATTGCCTGGCGTTGTCGGCCTTCCACGGCTGCACGGTGTTGTTGTTGAAGGGATCGTTCGCCCACTCGGTGAACTCATGGGTGAACCCGCTGATGTCCTTGTTGATCCAGGCTCTGGGCCCCCAGAACCCGGGCGAGATCCACGCCGACCACAGGAACGTCTGCACTGGCTGGTTGCCGTTCCCGCTCACAGGCCCGCTGCCGCTGCTGGTCGGGCTGCCGGCGCCGTGGCCACCCATGACGCAGCAGTGCGTGGGGTCGTGATCCTTGTAGAGCATGACGTCCTTGCTCACGAAGACGGCCAGCCGCGTGGGATCGAGGTGGAGCTTCTCGATCAGGTTCTGAACCCTGGTCTGGAACCACGTGAGGTCGACGGCCGCGGCCAGGACGCCGACAGGGCTGACCATCGTGGCGCCGTGCTCCTGCGAGACGTCAATCGTCTCTGGGTCGTAGACGACTGGCGTGTCGAGCAGCAGGTGATAGCTCGAGTCCGGATGCACCTTGTTGAACTGCGCCCGCATCTGTGCGTCGAGCAGCTGGCCCGAGTTGCCATCGGAGAGCGGGAACGGCGACGAGGGCGCCGGCCGGTACCACTTGGTGCCGTCCGGCTTGGTGATCGCGCGGGTGAACGAGAAGTTGGTGGTGTTGAAGAGCGGCGAAGCGAGCAGCCCCGCCACCCGCTCCGACCCGTTGAACGCGACACCGTCCACGGTCACGTCGAGCGGAATGATGTCGACCCCGATCGTGGCCGCTCCGTCGGTCGCCGGGTCGACGCCGACCATGTTGTAGCGGTAGGTGATCCCGTCCAGCGGATTGGTCGTCTCGCCGGACCAGTGCTGGATGGTGCGATCGGTGGTCAGCGGGTCGGCCCCGCCGAAGGTGACGGTCGAGGCCTGGATGGTGTCGTCGTCGACGGGAAGCGGCGAGGTGTCGGCCAGCGCGCCCAGGGTGGTCCAGGCGAGCGCGCTCGACGCGGCCAGGGCCGCGGTCAACGGAAGGCTGAAAGCCCTATGACGCATATATGAAAACGACCCTCTTGAGACCCTCTTCACGGCAAAAACCGCCTTCCCAGGCGGGCTGACCGGGATACTAGAACGGCGAGGAACGGGTTCCCGGAATTAGCGAAAAAAATCTGTCAAGTCTTTCAATTGCGCACCATTTCTGATCAAAACGCACCGCATGGTGCACCGCCAGGCGCAACGGGAATCGCCGCCCACAAACGGAGGAGGCCCGGGCTGCCCGGGCCTCCTGGGTTGTAAAGCCGGCTGCTAGCTGCCCGGGTTGACCTGGCTGATCCGGGTCGCCCAGTTGGCGAGCGCCGTCCGGGTGCCGCCACAGCTGGCCCCGGTGTTGAGGTACTGGCTGAGGTTGCACGTCTGCGCGATGTACTCGGAAGCGATCCAGACGTTGCTGCCGTCGACGACCGCGGCGCCGTAGTCCCCCCACCTCGGCCGGGCCGGGTTGGGGTCGTTGAAGACGGCCGTCCCGCTGAAGCCGTCCGCCGGGCCAAGGCCGGCGGCCGCGACCTGGATGGGACCCACTCCGCTCTCGTCGATCGAGGCGAAGGCCGCGCTCGGGTAGAAGTTGCGGCCGACCAGCGTGAATGCCATCACGCCCTTGCCGCTCGGCGTCACCGCGATCGCGGGGTAGGTGACGTTGTTCTGGCTGGCCGCCAGGTAGCCCTGGTTGACAAGTGCCGCTCCGCCTGACGCGGCAGGGTTCACGACGAACCACTCGATTCCCGCGCGGGTGTTGGCGGAGGAGTTGACCGCGGTGTCCAGAGCGCCCCAGAGCCGGCCGTTGGCGAAGACGACCTGCTGCATCCGCGTGTCGTTGCTGTCGACCGCGTACTCGTGCTCCGGTGCAAACGGGTCCGGAACGCCGAGCAGAAAGTTGGTCGCGCACGACTTCATGTTCAAGCAGTCGATGAGCGGCGTATCGCCCACCTTCTGCTCAGACCGAGCGGGCACCACGTAGAGCCCGACGGCAAGCGTGTTGTGGGACAGGCTCATGTTCGGCGAGGTGTCGAGCGATGAGGTGTTGGTGAGCTTCCAGACGAGCAGCTGAGTCGAGCTCCTCGGGCCGACCTCTACACCGTTGCCGTGAGCTTCGTCTGCAGCGTTGGAGCTCATGAAGTACTCGGTGCCGCCGTTGGCTGTCGAGTTAATGCCGGCCGGCGCGGTGGCGGGCCACACGGTGAAGCCCGAGTTGCCGTTGTCCATGCCGTTGGTGTCGAACTGGGTCACGCCGACCGTGGCCGCGCCCGACGCGAGTGCCGATTTCGAGAACGCATAGATCTGCGCGCCGTGGAAGTCGTTGCCGAAGAGCGAGTACTCGTTGGTCGTGACGTAGATCCCGTTGGCGTCGGCGCCCAGGTGCGGGTAGTCGCCGATGCACGCGTTTAGGAAGGTCGGGACGGTGTGCTGGCCGTACGGCGCGATGCCCTTGCACCCATGGTCGGGCGTGCCGTTGTTGCCGTCGTCCTGTACCTGCACTCGGTAGATGGTCCACGAGCCGAGAGGGTCACCCGAGTTGCTGACAGCGAGGTCGATGTGGTTCCCGCCTGTGAAGTCGCCGCTGTCCGGAAAGACGTCCAGCGTCAGGATCACCGCGAACCAGCGGTTGGTCGACTGGTCGAAGAAACAGCTTGGGTCGGTGACGAAAGGCCCGACCTCACCAGTCGTCCTGTTGAACTGAGCCGTGTAACCGAAGAACGTATTCAGGTCCTGGACGCCGCCGAGCGGAGTGCCGCTCGGGGAGTAGAACCGAAGGACGTCGTTGATGATCTCCATCACGACGCCGTTGCCGACGCAGAGTCCCTGGTCCGGCGGTTCGAGCGAGAACTGGTTGCCGCCGTTGGCGGTGCGCTGCTGCCGGTGGTTGAGGCCGTTGAATGTGCTCAGCACCTGGAGCGGCCCGGTGCTGGAGACGCCCTGGCCCGCGGTCACAGGCGCCCGCGTCACCCTGGGCGCGGTATGGGCTGTCGACCGGCTGCGATTGACACCGTTGCTGTGGGCACCCGCCGCGTCGGCCTCTTCGGCGAGGCCAGGCCCGAGCTCCGACGGTTGGAGGCCGAGCTGGTCAGCGCTGGGCGCCGGCCGGTAGGAGGCGGAGCCCGACGCGGAGACTGAACGCGTCGCCCCGGCGGCCGCGCCGGCCGCGGGGACGATGGCGATGCTGGCGGCGAAGAGCGTGGCCGCCAGGGCCGTGATTGGAACAGCGAGCCTGCGGTACGTCATACACACCCCTTTGTTCAAACCGACTGGACACACCCGCCCCGTGGCGTAACCCCGAGGCTGGCATCTTAGGAGGCTCCTTAAGAATTATCCAATTGCGAGTTCGAAGAACCCCGCGAAAACGCCGTCCCGAACTGGTGGCCGGAGGTCTTCAGCTACGCTCTTTTGCACAGACGCCGCCGTAGCTCAATTGGCAGAGCAGCTGTTTTGTAAACAGCAGGTTACGGGTTCGATTCCTGTCGGCGGCTCCATGAGGGAAGTTGCCGACAAACTCGACGCCATACGCCCCAGTCAGAGGCGCGGCGTCAAGCACGGCAACGGCGTGACGGTCGGCGAGTACCTAGCCTCATGGCTTGACCGCGTGAGCGAGCACAAGAAACCCAAGACGGCGCGCCATTACGAGTACGTAGTCCGATGCCACTTGCACCCCGCGCTAGGCGCCGTGAAGCTCGACAAGCTAACCGCGGATCACGTCGACAAGCTGATGCGCGGCAAGGACCTCTCGCCGCGGACGAGGCACCACATTCGGGCGGTGCTTCGCAACGCGCTCAACGACGCTGTAGCCGTCGTCGAGGACCTCGACACAGACATACCGATGCCGGTGCCGTACCTCCCGCCGGGTGCCATCGCGGGGCCGCGCGAGAGGCATTAGCTCGTCGGGCGGGCGCAGCAACGTCGACGCGGCTAGTCATGCAGCGGACGATGCTCACGTTGCCGGAGTCCGCTTGCGCGAGATAGGTTTACATTCCGCTCTATGCAACGGCTACCGGGCCCACCATTTCGCCTAGCTAGAACAGGGTGGCGAGCTTGGGCATGGCGGCGGCGCGCTGCAATAGCGTTGACCATAGTCGGCTTCGCGCTCGTCGGGTATCTGGCCTTTGAATCGGTCCAGCCAACGCCGCTTTCTCTAACGGATGCAGCCGTTTTCGGCGTCCTGGCAGCCGCTGTCAATGTGTTGGCAACGTTTGCCTTCGCCAGCGTCGGTGCGGTCACGCCGACACATGCACGCACTTCAGTTGCGCGCCTTTTGACAATCGCACGCACGCTCACCACGCGTTACACGAAAATGACCCAAACACTGGAGACCGAAACGAATGCCGTCATCGCCACAGAGGCAAGGGTAATGAACGCTGAGGTCTATACCGCAATTCTTACTCTGACCGATGCCATTAACGATTGGAACGAGGTTCAGGGAGAAGCCCTGACGGAGGTTTTGAAAGATGCCCAGTGAAGATACCTCTCGCTCAGCGCCTGCGCGCGGGGCAGATGGCCTCCTACATGGCAAGGTTGCGAAGCTACTCAATGTGCGCGAAGTCGCCCTCAACATTGGGTCCAAGGACGGTGTGACCAATGGGATGAAGTTTCTCGTCTTGAACCCCAATGCTGGTGATATTCAAGACCCCGATACCAATGTGGTCCTTGGTACCTTGCAGCTTCCTAAGCTTCAGTTGACCGTTAATTTTGTCGCGGACGAGTTTTCAGTTGCGGAAGTAGCTGGGACACGGCGAGGCTTCGGCCTCCCGTCAATTTTCTACGAGCAATCGGGCCTCGACTTGACTCTCAAGCGGCGCGACCACCCCGGAGTTGAGGACATTGATCCAAAAGAGTCGATCGTGAAGGTTGGCGACCCGGTTATCGAGTACAAGCCCAGCGCAGCCGCCTCAGATTAGCGGCTCGCCTGTCCCGTCAAGTAGGGCCATCGCGCGCTCCAACAGCGCGACCGGGCTGTTTGATCAGGTCCCTAGCTCGCCGGAGTCTCGCTTCGAGCCGGTCGAGCGTGCCCTCCGGGTCGCGGTCATAGCCCCTCCGATAGGTCGAAGGATCGTCGCAATCGGGTCGAACGATGCGGAAGGTCGGCATTTTCGGGTGGGATCGTGGCACAAGCTGCCGCGCATGTATAGATGGCGCCTGTCAACGGTTTTCTTACGATGCTCGGTGAACGAATGAACCTCTCGACCGCCGCCGAGATCGCGACGCTTATCGGTGCCGGCATCGTCATCGGCGGCGCCGCAGTCGGCGGCGTCTGGCGATGGTGGACGTGGCGTCGCGAGCACGGAACAAATGTCAAGGTCAAGTTGACCTGGGGATTGGCCTTGTTGGGCGACCATTCCATCGAGTCGGCGATCGTGACCGTCTTCAATCAAAGTGCTCACCCAGTTCGTGTCACAGGGGCCGGGGTTGAGGTCAACGACGGCAGCGGCCGAGCCGGGCACGTACGGGTGAAGCCGGGCGCCGATATTCCCGGCGTGGTGGCAGCACACGATCAGGGTTCGACCTGGGTTGAATTGGCTGAACTTACTCGGGAAGGATTCGATGTTTACAGCAAGGCACGAGCGTTCGCCCGAATTGGCGAGAACGACCGCCCCATTTGGTCAAAGCGACGAAGGCTGATGCGTCGCTCTTAGCACGACGGAGGCAGCAATAACACCGCGCATCGTCTCGGGGTGCCCGCGGGCTGCGGCATATCGGTGTAATAGCGCTTGTTTCGCCCGGCTGATTGGCGCGGCCGCAGACGGATGCCATAGGTGAATTGCGCGGTAGTTGAGCCACACGACCGGACCGACGAATGTGTGCGACAGTTGGGCGCAAAGAGGTACCTCCAAATAGCGCAATAGCGCTCCCACGAGTAGGCTTCTGCCGATGTGGTCGAGGTCGGTCATCATCGCGGCGACGTTATTTGTCGTCGGATGTGGCGGGTCTGCCGCGACGAGTGCGTCACCAGCCTCGTCGGCCAGCCCGAAACACGTCGTCTATCTCGACCAAATGGGCGAGGGTGATCGTGACTTTGGACCAATTCCTATCGACAAACCCTGGCGCCTGGATTGGACGTACGACTGCACCGGAACGACCGAGAAGCAGTGGCTAATCGTCGCCATCTACCGCGACACGGGCAGCGGCACGGCGCACCTCTATGACACGCTCCGAGGCGCAATCGGACCTTCGGGATCAGGTGCCATGCTGGAAAACGAGACGACCGTAGACGGCCCTCCGACGGGCCAGTTCTATATCAAGCTTCAGTCAGTATGTAACTGGCATTTGACTGCTACCCCGGCTTGAGGGGCCTAGCGCCGCGCGGCAGGGCGCCGCGCCCCACGTCCGTACGCCGTGAGACGCGGGCACCGTGCTTTGCGGCTCTAGGGCCGTCCCTAGCGGCCTAGAACCGCCCCGCAGCTGTCGGACGATTCCCTCGCCGCCGGAGCGATACAGCTGTGCCGTTCGCTTGAGTGCGGACTACGCTGCGAGGTTGGCGGCTGCGCTTCTGCGCGGGCGTGCCGTGCTCGCTGAAAGTCTTGACGGCCAGCGTCACGATGCGATCGTGAGCGACGCCAGCTTTCGCCGCGAGTGCCTCACCGTAGGGCGAAGCAAGCAACGCGGCGCCTGATGTTGGAATGGCGGCCATCAGCTTGTGCAGTGCTTCCCGCGGCACTAGCAGGCGCTTGCCGAGCTTGAGGACGGGTAGCTAGCCGCGTGCGATGGCCTCATACGCGGAGAACTTCATGAAGCAGGACGTGCTCCAGGTCTTTCGGTCGACTCACGAGAGTGGAAAGCGCCTATGTTGCGCTTCGGGTATTTGGGATGGCCTTTCAGATGCCCTCGACCTTGACCTTCACGCGCCTGCCCTCCGCTATCGCCTCCGCGTACGCATGCAAGTTCGCGTCGGGGATCGCTATGGCCAGATTTCGACGGCGGATGTTGGCGCGTAGCTCCGTATAGAGCTGTTCCGCAGTCTTTCCTTCTCGGGCAGCGTAGGCCTTGTCGCACGCCTGTTGCACGCCACGACCGATGTTGTTCAAGGCCTCGTTTGCCTTGCCCTTCACCGCACGCTCCAGCTTGCGGTTGAAGTCCTTCGCGTCGAAATCGATCTTGATCTTCATATGGGTACGAGTGCTCCTTTGATTGGGCGGGCACTCGCATTTTACCAGCGGCTTGCCCGAGTAGCCTAAGACGTAGCCTCCCGCGCGAACCGAGGCGACTCACGCGAACCTGAAGCGACCTAATACGACCTGCAAGACTTGAGTTCAGCCGTTCGCCAGCCGAGCCTTTGTAAACAGCAGGTTACGGGTTCGATTCCTGTCGGCGGCTCCATGAGGGAGGTGCGATGGACGCAGCTGAGCGGACGCGACTGATCGAGCAATTCCGGGACGGCCATCGGGCCGTCGTCGAGGCGCTGGAAGGCGTGACCGAGGACGAGCTCGACACGGCGGTCGACGGCGGCTGGACGCCGCGCCAGATCGCCCACCACCTCGGCGACAGCGAGATGATGTCGGCCCTCCGCATCCGCCGCCTTCTCGCTGAGCCGTCGCCGGTCATCGACGGCTACGACGAGAAGGCTTTCGCCGAGCGCCTCACGTCCGACCGTCCGATCGCACCGTCGATCGAGGCGATGCGCTGGGCTCGGGAGACGTCGGCGCAGATCCTGGAGCGAATGAGCGACGAGGACTGGAAGATCGTCGGAACGCACTCGGAGAGCGGACGCTACGGAACGGAGGACTGGCTTCGCATCTACGCCGCGCACGGCCACGACCATGCGGCGCAGATCAAGCGCGCACGCGGCCTGAAGTAGCCGTGGCTGCGCCGGACGCGCGGCTCGAGTCGGCGCTCGCGCGCGCGGCCGCCCAGCGCAAGCAGGACCTGGACGACCTTGTCGAGGTGCTGCGCATCCCATCCGTGAGCACGCTGCCGGAACGCCGCGAAGACTGCCTGCGCAGCGCTCGCTGGCTGCGCGAGCGCTTCGAGCGTATGGGCTTGCGGTCCGAGGTCGTCGACGTCCTGCCGCAGGGCCTGCCCGTGGTGCTCGCCGAATCGGAGACGAAACCCGGCCGGCCTCACCTCACGATCTACGGCCACTACGACGTCCAGCCGCCCGACCCGCTCGAAGAATGGAAGTCACCGCCTTTCGAGCCGGCGGTGCGCGACGGCCACCTGTGGGCGCGCGGGGCTGCGGACAACAAGGGCAACCACATGGTGGCGGTCAAAGCCGTCGAGCACCTCGTCGCAAGCGGCGAGCTGCCGGTGAACGTGCGCTTCCTGATCGAAGGTGAGGAGGAGATCAGCGGTCGGTCGCTGCCCACGTTCCTGCGCGACCGCGGCGCGCAGCTGAGCACCGACGCAGCGATGATCTGGGACTCGGGCTTCGACGAGGAGGGCCGTCCGTCGCTGGCCGTGTCGCTCCGCGGACTGCTCTACACCGAGCTCCACGCCAGCGGCCCCGTGGTCGACCTGCACTCAGGGACCTACGGTGGCGTCGCACCCAACCCGATCAACACGCTCGCGCGCGTCATAGGCGAGCTGAAGGACCGTCACGGCCACGTCACGATCCCGGGCTTCTACGACAACGTGCGCAAGCCCAGCCCGGAAGAGGCCGCCGGCTGGCAGAAGATGGACGCGACCTTCACCGAGGCCGTGATGCACGTGACGGGCGCCAAAGCGCTCGAAGGCGAGGCAGGAGTTCTCGCCGTCGAGAGGGCCGGCGCTCGACCGACGCTCGACGTCAACGGCATCCTCGGCGGATTCGTGGGCAAGGGCCAGAAGACTGTCATCCCCGCGCGCGCGATGGCGAAGGTCAGCATGCGCCTGGTGTCAGACCAGGACCCGGACGCGATCTTCGAAGCGTTCGTCGCGAGGGTGCAGGAGCTGACCACGCCCGGGGTCGAGATCGAGGTCCGCCGGCTCAGCAGCGCGCCACCCGTGACGAACAGCGCGGACAACGCCGCGTCACGTGCGCTGCGGGCCGCCTTGGAGGAAGCGTTTGGCAAGGAGACGGCGCTGGTCCGCGAAGGCGGCTCGATCCCGGTCGCCGTCGACTTCCAGGAGGCGGTCGGCGCGCCGCTTGTGATCAGCGGCATCCACCAGGCCGACTGCGCACTGCACTCGCCGAACGAACACCTGTCGATCGACAACTATCACCGCGGCATCGAGGCGTTGATCCGCTTCATGTGCCGGTTGGGCGGTGCGTAGGTTACGATCCGCGGGCCATGTGGGCCCGCGGTGGGCGGCCGATCGCAATCTCAGCCAGTTTCGGTCTCGTGCTCGCAACACTCTCGGCCTCCTTCCTTTATCTAATGTCCGGCGCTCAACTGGGTCCCGGCGCCGGGGGGCTGGGGTGGATCGACCGCGGCGCTACGCGAGCCATCGACAACCAGGACCACCTGTACGTGCTCGACGGCTGGGGTGGCGTGCACCCGGTCGGAGCCTCGCCTGCGCTGGCGACGACCGCGGCGTGGCCGAACAAGGACATCGCGTTCAGCCTGTCCCTCTTCCCCGATGGCAGCGGGGGCTACGTGATGGACGGCTGGGGGCGGCTGCATCCGGTCGGGTCCGCGCCCCCCGTCGACAGCGGCGTCTACTGGTCGCACTGGATCGGGGCGCGCGAGGTGGTGCTGGCGCCGTGGTCCTCGCCGAGGGACCCGGCCGGGTATCTGCTCGATGCCGACGGCGCGATCCACGCGTTCGGTGGCGCGCCGCCGGTTTCGGGCAACGCGGTGTGGCCGAGCCAGGGCATCGCGCGCGCCATAGTGCTGATGTCGTCGAGCACTCCTGATGGGGTCAAGGGCTACACGCTCGACGGTTTTGGAGGCATCCATCCGTTTGGTGGAGCGCCGGAGGTGGTCGGGGCTGCGCGGTGGAATCGCGACGTGGCGCGCGGCCTCGTCCTGACCGACGAGAGCAGCGCCGTGTTCGTGCAGGGCTACACCCTCGACGGGTCGGGCTTGCTCCACGCATTTGGGGGAGCTTCCGAGCTGGCTGCGACTGCCGAGTGGCGCGGACGCGACGTGGCCGACTCGGTCGTCGCGTGGACGGGAGCTGAGGCCGGACGGCCAGGCGGATGGGTGCTCGACCGCCAGGGCGGGGTGCACGAGTGGGGAAGCGCGCCGCCGCTTGCGCCCTCGATGACCTGGCCCGGCTGGGACATCGCGCGCGGCCTGGCCGGCGCGGGCAGCGGCGGCGGCAGCTTCGAGAACGTGGTCCTCGACCGCCAGCCGAGCGGCGATGCGTGGGGCGCGTACTACAACCAGCGCGACTCGCGGTGGGCGACGGAGAAGGTCGGCTACGTGAGCCACACGGTGTGGCAGATCGGGTGCCTGTTGACGAGCCTGGCGATGGTGTACACGCACTTCGGGATGCGGTCGGTGACGCCGGCGTCGATCGCGGCGCACGGCGGATGGTTCGACGGGCGGGGGGCCATCTACAACTCGGCCCTGAACATCCCGGGGCACACGACGCTGGTGAGCTACAACCCGAGCGCCGCGTGGATCCGCGCGCATGTCGCCGCGGGCCATCCGGTGATCGTGGGCATGAACCTACCGAGCGGGAGCACGCACTTCGTGACGCTGACGGGGATTGGAGCGGCGGGTGACTACGTGGTCAACGACCCGTGGGAGCAGAACGCGATGCACGTTCCGTTCTCGGGTGACTGGTTCACGCGCGGTCCGATCTATGAGGCGCTGGCGTTCGCCTGACCCCGCGGATCCCGCTCGATTGGTACCAATCGATCAAATAGAGCAGCGCCAACTCACCCTATTGGTACCAATCGATCAAATAGAGCAGCGCCAAACCACCCTATTGGTACCAATTGGCCGGAACCGGGCCCGGCGTCAGGAGTGGCGGAGAGGGAGAGATTCGAACTCTCGATGGGCCAGTGACCCATAACGGTTTTCGAGACCGCCGCCTTCAACCACTCGGC